>Ga0213920_1000467_pt1 | contig 32170 bp, 38 predicted proteins | sample McNCre1117MG_FD_161054 | JGI IMG/M metagenome (GOLD analysis project Ga0213920, IMG submission 161054) | Freshwater microbial communities from McNutts Creek, Athens, Georgia, United States - 11-17 MG | ecosystem: Environmental > Aquatic > Freshwater > Creek | place: USA: Georgia | collected...
TGCAAGGTACGCTGCAACGCTACAAAGAATTGCGTGACATCATCGCGATTTTGGGTATGGACGAATTGGCACCTGAAGACAAGCTGGCTGTGGCCCGCGCTCGTAAGATCCAACGTTTCCTGTCTCAACCTTTCCACGTTGCTGAAGTGTTCACTGGTTCACCCGGTAAATACGTGACCTTGGCTGAAACCATCCGTGGCTTCAAGATGATTGTGAACGGTGAGTGCGATCACTTGCCAGAACAAGCCTTCTACATGGTCGGTACCATCGACGAAGCGTTCGAAAAAGCTAAAAAGATCTGAGAGATCCTATGAGTACCATCCACGTAGATGTTGTCAGCGCAGAAGAGTCCATCTTCTCAGGCGAAGCCACTTTTGTGGCCTTGCCTGGCGAGGCGGGCGAGCTCGGTATTTATCCGCGCCACACGCCGCTGATTTCACGCATCCGTCCAGGTTCGGTGCGCATTCACACGGCTGATGGTGGTGAAGAGTTTGTTTTCGTAGCAGGTGGCATTCTTGAAGTGCAACCCAACTGCGTCACCGTCATGTCTGACACCGCTGTGCGTGGTAAAGACATGGACGAAGAAAAAGCAAACGCAGCCAAACTCGCAGCTGAAGAAGCCGTTAAGAACGCAAAATCAGACGTTGATATGGCACGTGCTCGTTCAGAGCTGGCCATCTTGGCTGCTGAATTGTCGGCCTTGCGCCGCTACCGCGCTCACAAGTAATTGCAGTGCGCGTCAGCGTTCAAAAAGCCCCTGCCTCACGGTCGGGGCTTTTTTATTGCCAGCTCTAAAAACGTGGACAATTTGAACCATGTCTAAAGCCAAACTCCGAGCAGCCACCGTGGGTGGCACAGCCGATGCCATTGAAAATCAGTTTTATGAAGCCTTGCAAACAGGCGACATCGAAAAGCTCATGGGCTGTTGGGCCGATGAAGATGACATCGTGTGTGTCCACCCTGGTGGCCCACGTTTGATTGGTAGTGCAAGCATTCGTGCGGCGTTTGAAGCCATGTTTGCCAGCGGCACGATCGCAGCCCGGCCTGAGCACATTTGCAAAGTAGAGTCACTCACCAGCGCCATGCACAACGTGATTGAGCGTGTTGCCTTGCTCACCACAGATGGCACGCAAGAGGCAGTTGTTGTGGCGACCAATGTGTATCAGCGCACTGCGCAAGGGTGGCGCATGGTGGCACATCACGCAAGCCCAGGCACGGCACCTGCACATGCTGAGGCACACGAAGCGCCACAGGTCTTGCATTGATTTGGGATTACCAACCGCCCTGGTGGCTACCTGGCGGTAACGCGCAAACCATCTATTCCGCCAAAGTAGCGCAACGCTACGTCGGTTCAAGACCGCGATGGCAGCGTGAGCGCTGGGACACGCCTGATGGCGACTTTGTCGATGTGGACTGGCATAGCAATGACATCGCTGTACCAGACGACGCACCATTGCTGGTGCTCTTCCACGGCTTAGAGGGATCATCCAGCAGCCACTATGTACAAGCTTTTTCTCAAGAAGCGAAGCTACGTGGATGGCACATGGCCGTGCCCCATTTCAGGGGATGCAGTGGTGAAATTAACTGGGCCCCCCGTGCCTACCATTCAGGTGATTTTGAAGAAATCGGTTGGATGCTCAACCGTTTCAGCCGACAACACACAGGCCCCGTATTCGCTGTCGGCATCTCGCTGGGCGGTAATGCTTTGATGCGCTGGGCAGGCGAAATGGGGCATGCTGCAGAGCAAGTGGTGAATGGTGTGGCGTCAGTGTGCTCTCCCATTGATTTAACCGCCAGCGGCCATGCCATTGATACCGGATTTAATAAAGCTGTTTATGCGCGCATGTTCTTAGCCACCATGAAGCCACGCGCGATGCAAAAACTACAACAATTCCCAGGCTTGTTTGATCCGCAAGAACTCTTGGCCGCTAATACGCTGTATGCATTTGATGATGTGTTCACTGCGCCTCTTCATGGTTTTAGAGGTACAGATGACTATTGGGACAGAGCCAGTGCAAAACCTGGGTTGTCGCGCATCCAAGTGCCAGCATTGGTGTTGAATGCGCGCAATGACCCGTTCATCCCCGCCAGTTGTTTACCCACGCAAGACCAAGTGAGTGACCATGTCACACTCTGGCAACCCGAACAAGGTGGGCATGTCGGCTTTGCATCGGGCACATTCCCTGCCGACTTACAAGAAATGCCTTGGGCCGTGATGGAGTGGATGACACAGCATGGATGATCTCGTTAAACAAGCCATGGTCAAGTGGCCCAATGTGCCTGACTGCTATGGTTGGTTGGGGCTGGATGCACGTGGCGATTGGTACATGCGTGACGACCAAGCGCAAGCCTTAGGTACGTTCACGCAAAGCAAAGGCTCGCGACTTCAACACGACAAACTCATTGGCTTCATCGGGCGCAACTATGCGTGTGACAAGCAAGGCCGTTGGTATTTTCAAAATGGACCTCAGCGTGTGTATGTGGAGTTAGAGGCCACGCCGTGGGTGTGGCGTTTGCAGCCTGATGGAAGTATCCAATCGCACACAGGTGAACCCGCACGCACGCAGCGCTGCATCGTTGATGAACATGGGCGTTTGTACTTGGATACTGAGCGGGGCTTTGGGTTGGTGCACACACAAGATGTGCTGCAAGCTGCAGAGTTCATCGAAGCGGGCTTGTGGGTGCCCCAAGAACTACCTACCTGTGAGCTACCTGAACGCTTTGGTTACGTGCGTAGTCCGCAAAAAATGCAAAGTACGCAGGCGTAAAAAAACCGGTCGGTGACCGGTTTTTTTGCAAGAGCTGAAACGCTTATTTAGCCTCAGGCTTCTTCGGTTCAGCAAACTTAGCACCTGCGGCGTTCGCCATGTAAGCCACGCCACGGCCCACTTCGTAGTCTTCAAAGTTACCGCCGCCCTGTGGGCCCATATTGCCTTTGCCCTTGAGCGCAGAAGTCATCAACGCATCAAAACCCTTCGCAATGCGAGGGCCCCAAGCCGCAGCATCACCAAACTTCGGTGAGCCAGCTGCGCCAGTTGCGTGGCAGGTAGAGCACTGAGCCTTGAACACTTCTTCACCAGAGCGTGCTGCACGGTTGGCATCTTTGATCTCCACAGCACCAACCTTCTGAATGCGTGCTTCAACAGCTTCGTTGGGGTTCGATGTGGTCACCATTTGAGGACGGAAAGACGCGGCGATATAAGCAATCAAACCCACCACAACGAGCACGGGCAGAACAAATGTCTTCATCGTCGAGACGAAAACTTCTGCGGTGGAGTGAGATTGGTCGTGTTGATCGTGGCTCATTTCTAAAATCCTGTGGGCTATCTCTAAAACTACAGAAATTATAGCGGGGCACCTACAATCAGCAGCTTACAACGTGCGGCTGTAGCTCAGTGGATAGAGTATTGGCCTCCGAAGCCAAGGGTCGTGGGTTCGATCCCCGCCAGCCGCACCAACGTTATTCAGCTGAAGCCTGTTTCAATTCCAGCGCTCGGTCATACAGTGCATTTTTTGCTTCCCCGCTGATCTCGGCTGCAACCTTCACAGCGGTTTTGAGCGGTAGTTCTTGCATCAAAATTTTCAGCAATCGGTCGTTGTCTGACCCCGCTGCACGCGATTGCACTTGCGCATGCACCACCAAAGCAAATTCGCCGCGCGTACGTTGCGCATTGCTGTTCAGCCAAGTGTTCAAATCTTTGGCGGCCACTGTGGCAATTTCTTCAAACTGCTTGGTCAATTCACGACCCACAGTGACAGGGCGTTCGCCCAAAACGCCTAACGCCGTGGCCAGTGCTTCAATGCGGTGTGGTGCTTCTAGCAGTACCTGTGTACGAGGCTCTTGAGCCAACACCTCGACAGCGTGTCCACGCTCAGTGGCTTTGGATGGCAAGAAGCCCACAAACACAAAACCAGAAGAGTCATGTGCCGGTGTGCCACAGGCACTGAGTAGCGCCGTCACACTGCTGGCGCCAGGCAGGGGAATGACGCGTAAGCCTGCGCTTTGCACCTGCCAAGCCAAACGCGCACCAGGATCGCTCACGGCAGGCGTGCCAGCGTCACTCACATAAGCCACGCGCTGGCCTGCTTGTAGGCGGCGAATCACCTCTGCTGCTGCTTCAGCTTCGTTGTGCTGGTGAACGGCTAACCAATGGGCTGACGATTTGTCGATGCCATAGGCGCGCAGCAAAGTTTGTGAGTGGCGCGTGTCCTCACACGCCAATGTGTCGCAAAGACTCAGTACATGCAGCGCACGCAAGCTGATGTCGGCCAAATTGCCAATGGGCGTCGCCACCACATACAGCGTGCCTGTCGGGTGATTTTGGGCACTTGCAGCAGCGTGTGCGGCAGATAAGGCGGAATCAAAGCTAGCGTTCATCAAGGAGGTACTGTGAACAAGCTCAAAGGTCAATCGCAAATGCGAACAACCACCAAGCAAAAAGGAGATGCGGCCGAAGACCGCGCGTTGCGCTATTTACAAGACCAAGGCTTGCAACTCATGCAGCGCAATTATCGGACGCCCGGACGCGGTGGTGGCGAAATAGATTTGGTGATGCGTGACCGCGATGGGACGTTGGTTTTTGTCGAAGTCAGAAAGCGTCGCAATGCCCAGCATGGCGGGGCATTGGCCAGCATTACCTCAGTAAAACAACGGCGTATTGTGTTTGCGGCGCGCCACTACCTGTTGAAACTGGGCCGAGTTCCCCCATGTAGGTTTGATGTCATTGCCCTGGATGACGACGATTTACAGTGGTTTCAGGCTGCATTTGACGCGCAGTAGTGGGCGTACAGCGAAAAAAGACACAAAAGGTATCATTGGCACATGCTTGAGCAACGTATCGAACAACACTTCATCGACTCGGCCGACCTGAAATATCAGGCCGCGCAAGTCTTGTCCAAACCCATCGCAGCGGCCGTGTCAGCGGTGCTCGCTAGTGTCACCAGCGGTGGCAAAGTGCTGGCGTGTGGCAATGGGGGCTCTGCCGCCGATGCACAACACTTTGCGGCTGAGTTTGTGGGGAGATTTGAGCGTGAACGTCCAGAGCTGGGAGCCATTGCCCTCACCACTGACAGCTCCATCATCACGGCTATCGCCAACGATTACAGCTACGAACAGATTTTCGCCAAACAAGTGCGCGCCCTCGGTCAGTCGGGCGATGTGTTGTTGGCCATCACCACCAGCGGTAGCTCGCCCAATGTGCTGGCCGCCATTCAAGCGGCGCATGAGCGCGACATGACTGTGGTTGCCCTCACGGGCAAAGGCGGTGGGAAGATGGGCCAAGCCTTGCGCGAAACCGACGTGCACATTTGTGTGCCGCACGATCGCACGGCGCGAATTCAAGAAGTCCACTTGCTCGCCATCCATTGCATTTGCGATGGTGTTGACGCGCAATTATTGGGTGACACAGAGGGTAAAGAATGAAAGTTTTGAATAAATCTACAGCGTCATTGCTGTCTACTTTGGTCATGTGCTTGGGCTTGGCTTCATGCGCCGCGCCATTGATGTTTGGTGGCGTATTAGGTACAGCCATGGTGGCCAGTGACCGTCGCACCACAGGCATCCAACTTGAAGACGAAGGCATCGAGCAACGCGGCGCGTCAGCGATGACCGAAAACTTCGGTAGCAAAGAACACATCAACATCACCAGCTACAACCGCCAAGTGCTCCTCACTGGCGAGGTGTCAAGCGACAACGTACGTCGTCAAGCCGAACAATTGATTGGTCGCGTCCAAAACGTGCGTGCTGTGGTGAACGAGTTAGCCATTGGGCCAGCGTCAAGCAATAGCGACCGCGCTAGTGATGTGTTGTTGGTGGCCAAGGTCAAAGCGGCCATGGTTGACAGTGAAGACGTGTTCGCTAATGTTTTCAAAATCGTCGGCGAACGCGGTACGGTTTACATGATGGGTCGCGTGACTCAGCGTGAAGCTCAGCGAGCGACCGAAGTTGTCCGAGGCGTGAGCGGCGTCAAGCGTGTGGTGCGCGTGCTTGAATACATCACCGAGGACGAGTTGCGGGCCTTGCAACCAAAGCGCAAAGACGAACCTACCAAACAAACGCCAGTGATGAGCGGAACTGGCTCGTCAATTACCAGCAGCCAACCCGTTGTCACGCCTATCAAATAAGCGAATTCAACGGTCATAAAAAAGCCCCGCTCTGCGGGGCTTTTTGCTGCGCGTTTGGCTTAACGCAAACGCTTGATCAGGCTAGACGTATCCCAGCGCTTGCCGCCCATATCTTGCACGTCGCCATAGAACTTGTCGACCATCTGCGTCACAGGCAACACCGCACCGTTGCGCTTGGCTTCGTCAAACACCAGGCCCAAATCTTTGCGCATCCAGTCCACGGCAAAACCGAAGTCAAACTTGTCGGCCACCATGGTTTTGCCACGGTTGTCCATTTGCCAGCTTTGCGCTGCGCCCTTGCCAATCACATCCAGCACAAGGTTCATGTCGAGGCCGGCTTTTTGGCCAAAGGCAATCGCTTCGCTTAGGCCCTGCACCAAGCCTGCGATACAAATTTGGTTCACCATCTTCGTCAGCTGGCCCGCACCTGGCTCGCCCATCAAAGTGAAGGCGCGAGAGAAGGCCATGGCGACGGGCTTGACTTGTTCGAATACGGGCGCATCGCCACCGCACATCACGGTCAGCATGCCGTTTTGTGCGCCACCTTGGCCACCGGATACAGGTGCGTCGATGAAGTGGATGCCCAGGTTCTTAGCCGCTGTGTAGATCTCGCGGGCCACATCAGCGGACGCGGTGGTGTGGTCTACCAGCACAGTGCCTGGCTCCATGCCTGCCAACATGCCGTCAGCGCCAAACACCACCGAGCGCAAATCGTCGTCATTGCCCACGCAGCAAAACACAATGCTCGCGCCTTTGGCGGCTTCACGTGGGGTCAGTGCGCTTTTAGGGGCTTTGCTGTGGGCAAACTCTTTCACCCAAGCTTCAGCCTTGGCGGGTGAGCGGTTGTACACCGTCACCGCGTGGCCTGCAGTGGCCAAGTGGCCAGCCATGGGATAGCCCATCACACCCATGCCGATGAAGGCAACGTGGGCAGAAGCGGCGGGTTCGTAGGTTTTGGTGTTGATGCTCGACATATATGTACCAGTAGGGGTTGAATTGCGCTGAATCATAGGGGCAGAACAACGCCCACACATGTCACGCAGGTAACCCGTGTGGGCCTTGTTAAAGTAGCCCCAACATGAGCAATTCAGACCACGTTTTACGCGACAACCTTCACGCCGTTCAAGCCCGTATCGCGGCCGCTTGTGCAGCCAGCGCACGCAGTGCCAACCGCGTGCAGTTGTTAGCCGTGTCAAAAACCTTCAGTGCAGACGATGTGCGCCAAGTGGCAGCCTGCGGCCAGCGAGACTTTGGCGAAAACTACATCCAAGAAGGCGTAGACAAAATCACCGCCCTGCAAGACATCCAGCCTGCGCTGGTATGGCACTGCATTGGCCCCATCCAAAGCAATAAAACCAAACTCGTGGCCGAGCACTTCGACTGGGCGCACACGGTAGACCGCCTCAAAATTGCGCAGCGCCTGAGCGACCAACGCTCCACGCACCTAGCGCCGCTGAATGTGTGCCTGCAAGTCAACATCGATGGCGGCGAAACCAAATCAGGCATTGCCTCCGCCGATGTGCTGGCTTTGGCTGCCGAAGTAGCCAAGCTGCCCCGCTTGGCGTTGCGTGGCCTCATGACCATTCCAGACCCCGTGGAAGGCTTTGACGCGCAAGTGGCCGTGCATGCCAAAGCACGCGCCTTGTTTGAAGAAGTGAAAACCGCATTGAATCTGCCGCAGTTCGACACCTTGTCGATGGGCATGACGGGTGACCTAGAGGCCGCCGTCCACGCGGGCAGCACGATGGTGCGGGTGGGGACAGCGATTTTTGGCGGGCGAATTTACGCCGCTTAAAACTGCGGCAAATTAAAAACGCGGCAAATCCGGATGCTTGATTTGCCCCGCACGCACCAACATCTTGCCGTATTCGGCGCAGCGGTGCAGGGTAGGGATGACCTTGCCGGGGTTGAGTAAACCCTTGCTGTCAAAGGCACGTTTCACGCCAAACATCTGTTCGTTTTCTTCGGCGCTGAACTGCACGCACATGCTGTTGACCTTCTCGATGCCCACGCCGTGCTCGCCCGTCACCGTGCCACCCATGGCCACACTGGTTTCCAAAATGTCTGCGCCAAACTGTTCGCAGCGATGCATTTGGTCGGGGTCGTTGGCATCAAACAGAATCAGTGGGTGCAAGTTGCCGTCGCCCGCATGGAACACGTTCAGGCAGCGCAGCTGGTACTTCTTTTCCATCTCTTGAATGGCTTGCAGGATATCGGCCAAGCGCTTGCGCGGAATGGTGCTGTCCATGCACATGTAGTCGGGGCTGATACGGCCGGAGGCGGGGAACGCGTTTTTGCGGCCGCTCCAAAACTTCATGCGTTGCGCTTCGTCGCGGCTCACGGTGATGGCGGTCGCGCCGCAGCCGCGCAGCACTTCGCTCATGCGGCCAATTTCTTCTTCCACCTCTTCGGGCGTGCCGTCGCTCTCGCACAGCAGAATGGCAGCGGCGCTCAGGTCGTAGTCGGCGTGGACAAAGTCTTCCACGGCGGCGGTCATGGGGCCGTCCATCATCTCTAAACCTGCGGGGATGATGCCTGCGGCAATCACTGCAGCCACGGCATCACCCGCTTTGCGCACATCGTCAAAGCTGGCCATGATGCAGCGCGCCAGTTGCGGCTTGGGCACGAGCTTGACGGTCACCTCCGTGGTCACCGCCAACATGCCTTCGCTGCCCACGACCACGGGCAACAGGTCGAGGCCCGGTGTGTCGAGTGCATCGCTGCCAAACTCAATCGGCTCGCCTTCGATGGTGAAGCCCTTCACCTTGAGCACGTTGTGCACGGTCAGGCCGTATTTCAAACAATGCACGCCACCCGAGTTCTCGGCCACGTTACCGCCGATGGTGCAAGCAATTTGGCTGGATGGGTCGGGCGCGTAGTACAGACCGTATGGCGACACCGCTTCGCTGATGGCGAGGTTGCGCACGCCGCACTGCACCACCGCAGTTCGAGCTATTGCGTCAATGTTGAGGATTTGGTTGAACTTGGCCAGCGACAGCGTCACACCCATGGTGTGCGGCATCGCCCCACCCGACAGGCCGGTGCCAGCACCGCGTGCGACCACGGGCACGTCCAGCGCGTAACAGGTCTTGAGCACGGCTTGCACTTGATCCACTGTTTCGGGCAAGGCCACGCACATGGGGCGGGCGCGGTAGGCGGTGAGGCCGTCGCACTCGTAAGGCACGGTGTCCTCGGTGGTGTAGAGCAGGGCGTGCTGGGGCAGCACTTGCAGCAGGGCTTGCACGACTTGCGCTTGGCGCTCGGCGCGGGCAAGGGTGTTTTGCTGGTCGGAGGTGAGTGGTGCGTTCATGCATTGCACTTTACGGCAAAACTGGCGTTTGGCGTGTGAAGAAAGTTACAGCTTGGTTTGAAAAGGTTTTGTGACGTTGGCTTTCAGTCGCTACCTTGCGTGGTGAGCGGCACAAACTGCGGCTTACATCGCTTCGCGACGAATGGCGCCGCAATTTGCACCGCGCACCCCGCAAGGCGGAGGTGTTGCGTGCAAAGGTCGATTTCGTCACGTTTTGACGGGTGTCGTGAATGCGAGGGGCCGGTACCGTCATACGGCGCCATTCGTCGCGCAGCGATGTAAGCCGTGTGGCGGTACCGGCCCCTCTCATTCACAGCGAGAGCAAATAACGCAACGAAAATCAACAGAGGCTTAAGGAACAGCCTTCTTCAACCAATCCGCAAACGCCGCACATTCCCACCGGTCCATCGCCCCCGTGCGCCAACACAGGTAATGCCCATGTGGGCTAGGCACTTGGCGCGGGAAGATGCGCACTAGCGTGCCGTTCTCTAGCCACGGTGCACCCAGCTTCAAACGCACCAAGCCGACGCCCAAGCCTTGCGCTGCGGCGTCGCACATCAAACCAATGTCGTTGAAGCTGCTGCCGTCAATTGGCTCAGGCCAGTCTTGGTCGTGCGCGGCAAACCACGTGCGCCAAGGCTCCAAGGGGCTGCGCAGCAAGGTGGCGTCGGCCAAGTCTTCTGGGCTGTCAAACGGGCCGTGTTCGCGGATGTAGGCGGGTGAGGCCAAGGGTGTCACATCGTCTTTCATCAGGCAGATGTGTTCCACGTCGGCGTAGCGGCCTGTGCCAAAGCGGATGGTCAGGTCGGCGTCTTCGGCCACCACGTCCAAGAGTGGAATGCTCACTTGCAGCGTGATGTCGATCTCGGGGTACGCGTCGGCAAACTGGCGCAGGCGCGGCATCAGGATGGAGCGGGCAAAAGTGGGCGTGACGGCCAAGCGCAGTTTGCGTTTGCCAGGCGTGGCGCTGCCGTCTTTGCCGGGGAAGCGTTCCAAAATGGCCAAGCCCTCGCGCACATGAGCGAGGTACTCGCTGCCTTCGGTGGTGAGCGAAAAGTCCGCACGGCCAAAGAGCTTCACGCCTAGCAATTGTTCTAGCTGCTTCACGCGGTGGCTCACTGCGCTGGGGGTCACGCATTGCTCTTCAGCGGCTTGGGTGACCGAGCGCAACCGCGCCAACGCCTCAAACGTGAGCAAGCACTGAATGGGCGGGATGCGGCTCGTCATGCAGGCTTATTTGAAGATGACGGTCTTGTGGCCGTTGAGCAGCACGCGGTGTTCGCTGTGCCACTTCACGGCGCGGGCCAACACTTGGCTTTCGGTGTCACGGCCTTGGGCAGTGAAGTCTTCCACGGTCTTGCTGTGGTCCACACGCGCCACGTCTTGCTCGATGATGGGGCCTTCGTCCAAGTCAGCGGTCACGTAGTGGGCAGTTGCACCAATGAGCTTGACGCCACGGTCATGCGCTTGGTAATACGGCTTGGCGCCTTTGAAGCTGGGCAAGAAGCTGTGGTGAATGTTGATGGCGCGGCCTGACAATTTCTTGCACAAGTCGTCGCTCAAGATTTGCATGTAGCGAGCCAGCACCACCAGCTCAGCGCCTTCGGCTTCGATCACTTCATACGCTTTGGCTTCGGCTTGTGCCTTGGTCGCTGCCGTCACGGGAATGTGATGGAACGGCACGTTGTAGCTGGCCGCCAGTTGATAAAACTCGCGGTGGTTGCTGATGATGGCGCGAATGTCCAAAGGCAGCAGACCGCTTTTGACGCGGAACAACAAGTCGTTCAGGCAGTGTCCTTCTTTGCTGACCATCAACACCGTGCGCATGGGTTGGGTGGTGTCGTGCAGCGTCCACTTCATGCCGAAGGTGTCGGCAAAGGTGGCGAGCTGTGCGCGTAACTCGTCTTGGCCTACGGCATCACAGGCGAATTGCACGCGCATAAAGAACAGACCGGTGTCGTGGTCGTTGTATTGAGCGGCTTCTTCGATGTTGCCTTTGCGCTCTAGCAAAAAGCCAGAGACGGCGTGCACGATGCCCTGACGGTCAGGGCAAGACAAATTAAGGATGTATGCAGTCATGTGCGCAATTGTAGGTAGGACTGGGCATGAAAAAGGGCGCTTCAAGCGCCCTAGCTGTCGTGTGTGCGCAGGCTCAGTGCACCACAACCGGGTTTTGGGCCAGCTCGGCGTAGCCAGCCAAGGTGTCTTCCACTTCTTCTTGGCTGGGCGCGTTTTCTTGCCAAGCGCGTAAATGGGCTTGGAACTGCTCGGCCCATGAGCCTTCGAGGTAAATCTCTTTGCCTGAGCGCTTGTCCACGATCTCAAAGCCGTGGCGGGCCAAGGCGGGCACGTCGGGGCGGACAGGCACAGTCGCGTCATCCACCTGCAAGTGCATGACCGAATACGTGTCGGAGTTGTAGAGCATGTCCATGGGGATCTTTCGGCGGAAAACGAATTGCATCTAAGCATATCGGATTCAAAAGCCCAAATTCAAGAGGCGGGTTTTTCGGCTTTGCTTAAAAGTTGGTCCACAAAGTCGCCGTTGGCGTTGGTGATGCGCAAACGCACGGGCAAATAGCCCAAAGTGGGTGCAAACCACAGCTCAATTTGCTGGTCAAACTCGCGGCGAGGCTTGCGGTTGAGCTTGATGGCGTTGATTTCACCAAAGGGCAATTGCAACAACTCTTCTTTTTCCACCAAGAACTGCCATACCTCAGCCTCGCGCTGCGACACGGTTTGGAACGACAGCATCGTGCCAGTGGGGAAGCGCGCGGGGTCGGCGGCTAACAAGCTGCTGAGTTGCAACACCACGCTCAAGCGGTCTTGCGCACCTTTGAGCAGTGGTGCATCGGGCGAGTTTGCGCTGAAACTGATGATGCCTTTGTCGCGTTGAAAGTGCGCAGCCAGTTCGCTGCGAGTTTTGTCGCTGAAGCGCGTAGGCATGATGCCTTCAGGTCCCAACGCGCCCTTGCTGGATTGCACTCGCGAGCCCAGTAAGAAGGCGCTCACCTCTAAGCGCGCCTCATACGCTTTGCCGTCTTGCTGCCAGTTGAGTTCTGCTGAAGCCCAGTAGTTAAAGCCTTTGGCTTGGCCTTGCACTTGGTATTTCAGCAGTGCCGAGTCTGGCGCTTTGAAAGCGGTGATGTCCGTGAGGCCTTCGCTGCCAGCGCGTTTGTAGGGTGGCAAGTCCACGCCGCTGGCGCTTCGCGCAGGCAAACTGACGGGGGCTGCGAGGTCTTGACCAAAGTCATCAAACTTCAACGGTTTGGCGTTTTCGCTGGCCTCCGCATTCGCTTCAGTTTTTTGTGCAGGGGCTGCTTTGGCTGGCGCTGGCTTGGCCGGTTCTGGCACTTGAGGCGCACGAGGTGCTGCCACCTCGATTTGTCGTGTGATCAACGCTTGGGTGCGCAGGGGTTTGCCAGCGTCAGGCGAGAACCAGAGCGGCATGCCCGCCAGCACCCATAGGTGCAGTAACAACACGCCCGCCACCAACAGCAGCGCATGTTGGCGTTGCAAATGAATGGCTTTAACTGGCAGGGCACGGGCGTGCATGGCGGGGCGGCGTTCTTTCATAGAATCGTGGCATGAAATTAGCCACATACAAAGACGGTACACGCGATGGGCAACTGGTGGTCGTATCGCACGACTTGAGCACCGCGCATTATGCGACGGGCATCGCCTCCCGCATGCAGCAAGCGTTGGACGACTGGGGCTTCATCGCCCCACAACTTCAAGACTTGTATGACACCCTCAACAATGGCAAAGCGCGCCACGCCTTTGCGTTTGACCCTGCTCTGTGCATGGCGCCGCTGCCACGCGCTTATCAGCGCCTGAGTGGCACAGCGTATGCCAGCCACCTCGCCTTGTTGGGCGAAGGCGAGGGCGATTTGGTGGTGTACCAAGCTGCCAGCGATGCCTTGCTGGGCGCACACGACCATGTGGTGTGTGAGAACGAAAGCTTAGGCGCAGACTTCTCTGCCGAAATCGCTGTTATCACGGGCGATGTGCCTGTGGGGGTGTTGGCTGACGATGCGCTTGAAAGCATTCGCTTGGTCATGCTGTCCAACGCCACCACCCTGCGCAACGTCACGCATAACGTACAAAGCCATCCCGCTACATCATTCAGCCCTGTGGCTGTGACGCTGGATGAACTGGGCGACGCGTGGGACAACGGCAGCGTGCATCTCACGGTGCAAGTGGCATGGAATGGCCGCAAGGTGGGCATGTGTGACGCAGGCACGGACATGACGTATCACTTTGGTCAACTCGTGGCCTACGCCAGCAAAACACGCGCACTGCGTGCAGGCACTGTGGTGAACAGCGGCACAGTCAGCAATGCAGGCTTTGAGAAAAACGGCAAAACCGAGTGGCCCAAAGGCTACAGCTGCATTGCAGAAAAACGCGCCATGGAAACTGCGTTGGATGGCAAAGCTACCACCGAGTACATGAAGTTTGCCGACGCTGTGCGCATTGAAGCCAAAGGCAAAGATGGCCAAAGCGTGTTTGGTGCGATAGAGCAAGACCTCGCGCCACTAGAGGCTTAAACAACTGCTTCGCCAAAACAAAAAGCCCGCTGCAGTAGCGGGCTTTTTGCTGTTCGCCACACACGTGGCTGAAGGCTTACTTCAGGTGCGCTGGGTCAGCGGCCATGTTGTCAAACTTCTTGAAGTACTGACGTGCCATGGCCACCACTTGTGCGTCGGTGGGGTGGTCGCTGGCGATGCTGTCCACCACGTTCACATGGGCGTGGTGCTGTTTACACCAGTCACGGAACTCGTCGCGTGCCAAGCCTGGGCCTGTCACCAACACTTCGTGTGCGCCTTCAAGGGCTTTGGCAATGTCGGCATACAGGTGCGCAACTTCGTTGGGCTTGCCTTGGTGCTTGTGATGGCTGCGTGATTTGACGCGGTGGCTCTCCACGTGCTCACGGTCAAACATCAGCACGTGAGCTTCTTGGTGGTCCATCCAAACAACGGCGTGAAAAGTGGTCATGTGTTTCTTCTTTCTCTCTTAGTGGTAGTTGTGTTCGGTTTTTTCTTGGCAGCCGATGCAACGGGCTGCTTCGGGCGCTGCGTTCAGGCGTGCCTCGGGAATCGTGGCATCGCAGTCAATGCAGTGGCCATACGTGCCAGCGCTCAAACGGGCTAGAGCTTCGTCAATCGCAGCCAGCTCGGCGGTTTCGTGTTCGTTGATGGCGAACTCAAGGTCGCGTGCGGTGTTGACCTGCGCGTCTGAATCTTCGTTGTGCGCGAAGTGTTCGGTTGCTACCTCTACACGGCTGGCCTTGCCGCCACGCTGCTCGGCAATTTGTGCCAACAACTCGGCGCGTTGGGTTTCAAGCTTTTGCTTGAAGGCGGTGGCGTGTTGTGCGTTCATAGGGTCTCCTTGTTTGGGTTGAGTCCATGTTGCGCTCAAGATGCGCATCATTCATTGATGGATGTCAATGAATCCGCGTTTTCACCTAGATGTGACCGACGTATCAAGCATGTCAATGGCTTGAGACATAATTTCAAGCATGCAACGTTTGCGTCACGCCATCCATCTCACCCGCCTTGTGCTGGTGTGGTTTGCGTTGTCTGTGGGCGTGGCCATTGCATCGCCCATCGTCAATCCGCACGGCATGGACTTGGTCTGTTCCAGCACGGGCAGCATGAAGCTGGTGGTGCAAGGTGACGATGACGCATCTGCATCTAGCCACACGCTAGATTGCCCTTTGTGCGCTTCCATCAGTGTGCCGCCTCCTGCAATCAACACGTCGTTGACGCAACCTTCCCCTTTGGCCCATGCCATGCAGCCGATTGCTGCAGCGCACATGGCGGCCATCACTGCGCCCCCGCTGCCTTCGCGTGGACCGCCAGCACTTTTCCTCTGATCGTTAAAGCGGGCATGTGGCTCTAAGCCGCTGCCTTGTTGGTTGGCTTTGTCGTGCCCATTGGCGCGCACCTGAGCCTTCGAGATTCTTGGGAAAAGTTGGATGAGAAAAATCAATGCACGCAAGCGGACCGTCTGCTGTGAGCGGAACCTACTTGCAGTCGCTATGGCCGTGGCGTTTTCAACGGCAGGGTTTGCACAAAATGAGGATGTAAACAGCTTTCACACGGTGGTGATCACGGGCAAGTCAGACTCGCTCACTCAGAGCTCTATCGAGAGTGCCAAGGACAACGTCAAAACGATTCCTGGTGGCGCAGCCATCGTGGATTTAAACCAAGTGCGCGAAGGTCGTCAATCGACCTGGAGTGACAGCTTGGGGCTGGCCCCCGGCGTGTTCATTCAAGACCGATTTGGCTCTGAAGAGGCGCGCATTTCTATTCGCGGATCTGCGCTCAGCCGCACCTATCACAGCTTTGGCACAAAGGTGATGCAAGACGGCGTGCCGATCAACTACGCCGATGGCTTCTTTGACATGCAAACCGTTGACCCCAATGCGTCACGGTATGTGGACGTGTTGCGCGGCCCCAATGCCACCACCTATGGCGCAACCACTTTGGGTGGGGCGATTAACTTTGTCGCACCCACGGGCTACACCAGTGCTGGTAGCGTGGTGCGCGCTGAGCTGGGTAGCTTTGGTTACAACAAGGTGTTTGGAAGTACCGCTGCCGTTGGTAAAGCAGACGCAACGAGTGGCAATGTGTGGGACTACTACGTGGCCGGTTCACAAACCAAACAAGATGGCTTTCGTGACCATGCCGAAATGGAAAACCAAAAAATATTGGGCAACTTTGGCGTGAAGGTGAGCAGGGACATGGAGTCACGTTTTTATGTGGCGGTCGTGCGCAGTCGGACGCAGCTTCCTGGCTATTTGACGAAGGATGAATTAGAGAAAGACCCATCGATTGCAAGCAGTCAAAAAGTCGGTTCGATCTACCCTTATCGCGAAGATGCCAACCGCCGCCGTGATGTCGATGCGCAGCGTGTGGCCAACAAAACCACCGTCCGTGACGGCAACACCATTTACGAGTTTGCGGTCTATGCGATGAACTACAGCCTCTGGCACCCTATCGACTCGATCATTGAGCAGAACGCCAAGTCAATGGGCGGGCACATGAAGGCGACACGTTTGTCAGATCAACACCAAATCAGCGTGGCTTACTTGCCTAGCGTTGGTTCGACGAAAGGCACATCTAAGCCGACCAATAACCAAGGTGCGGCGACAGGTCCTGCCACTTCTAACTACGACCAGCAGTCAAAGAACGACAGTTTCTTCATTGAAGACAAATACAAATCTTCCGAGCGCACAACGTGGATTGGCGCGTTGCAATATGACCGCGCGAATCGCAAGGTGGTCGACGCGCTTCTTGCGTCTAACAATTACGACTACTCGTTCAACCAATGGAGTCCACGCGTGGGCTTGACCCATGACTTGACGCCATCAAACCAAGTGTTTGCAAGCCTGAGCCGTAACTTTGAAGCCCCCATGTTTGGTACAGCAGGTAATTCGACCTCTGCGTTTAAACCACAAACAGGCACCACCTTCGAAGTGGGAACACGTGGCGAAGCAACGCACGACAAACACCAGTACGGCTGGGATGCCACTTACTACCGTGCGAATTTGAGACATGAATTTCTCACCTCGTGTTCAAACGCAGCTTGTACGACCTCAACCACGACCAACGTACCCAAGACCTTGCACCAAGGTGTGGAGTTGGGTCTGAGCCATCTGTACGACAAAAAAGTAGAGACGCGCTTGGCACTTCTGTACAGCGATTTCAAGTTTGTGGATAACGCGTCAGTCGGTAACAACGCACTGCCAGGCGTTCCTCCCGTCATCGTGCGCGCAGAGGTGTTGTACCGCTTTGGCGCGCACATCAACGGCAAACCCAGCACCTATATCGGACCGAAGTTTGAATGGGTGCCAATCAAAGCACCCATGGACTACGCCAACACGGTTGACAACGACCGCTATGCGATCTTGGGGTTCAAGGCAGGACAGGCGATTGATCAAAAGTGGTCATGGTTCGTGGATGCGCGTAACTTGACCGATAAAAAATATGCCGCCACAACAAACATCAGCGCCAACTACACCGCGTCAGCAACCGCTGGTGATGGTCGCCGCTACTACCCAGGTGATGGTCGATCTGTTTATGTGGGTGTAGAGGCTAAATTTGACTAATCCGTTCAATCATGAGGTGATCCATTGAATAACCAAGTCCGTTTTCTATTCACGTTGGGTTTGTGCTTTGCAGGTGTTTGGCAATCTGCGTTTGCACACGTCGTGTTGACCGAGCCTAAGGCTGTGGCTGGTAGTTATTACAAAGCCACGTTACGCATAGGTCACGGTTGTCATGGCTCGTCCACCACTGGCATCATCGTCCAAGTGCCCACAGGTTTTCAAGGCGCGAAGCCTCAACCGAAGTGGGGTTGGACGGTCGCGACACGTCAAGCCAAACTCGCTGCACCCTACAACAGTCACGGCAAAACCGTGACGGACGATGTAGTCGAGTTACGTTGGACGGCTTCTAGCAAAGACGCTGCATTGCCCGATGATCAATTCGATGAATTCGCCTTCATGGGGCGCTTGCCTGAAAAGGTGGGGCCAATGTGGGTCAAGATATTGCAGACCTGTGAGAATGGCCAAAACGATTGGTCAGAAATTCCCACCACTGGCACATCCACGCGTGGCATGAAGTTGCCCGCTGCTTTGCTCGATGTGCAGCCCGCATCTGCGCACGAACATCACCATTAACCCAAGGAGTTTTTATGAAGTTTGCCAAACACCTCATCGCTGCCGCATTGACCAGCGCATTGGCTGTCAGTGCCTTTGCACAAAGCGTGACGGTCACCGATGCATGGGCACGTGCCACCGTACAAGGTCAAAAGGCGACCGGCGCATTCATGAAGATCACCGCCAAAGATACCGTCAAGTTGGTGGGTGTCAGCAGCCCCGTCGCGGGGGTGGCCGAAATTCACGAAATGAAAATGGACAAAGACGTGATGAAGATGTCTGCCTTACCCAATGGCCTAGAGTTGCCCGCAGGCAAAGCCGTGGAGCTCAAACCCGGCGGTTACCACGTGATGTTGATGGACTTGAAATCGTCCTTGGCCAAAGACACCACCGTGCCGCTGACCTTGACGCTGCAAGATGCAAAAGGCGTCAAGTCGACTGTAGAGCTGAAAGTGTTGGTGGGCATGCAACCACCCGCCATACCCAGCCACGATCACAGCACCCACAATCACAGCGAACATAACCACGGCGACCACAAGCACTGAGCTGTCAGCCTCGTGTGGGCTGGGGTTTGGTTTAATGCGAGTTATACATATAGGAGACAGACATGACCAACCCCGCCGGTTTTGATTTCACCAAGTTCGTTCCGGGCTTCGACTTTTTAAAGAACCTCACGCCTGGAGGCGGTGCGGGTGCAGCGTCTGCCGCACCGGGTTGGGTTGCGCCTACGCTTGATCCTGAAGAGTTGGAAAAGCGCATTCAAGAGCTCAAGACCGTGCAGTTTTGGCTGGAACAAAACAGCAAAGCGGTGGGCGCCACCATTCAAGCCCTTGAAGTGCAGCGCATGACCCTCAATACTTTGAAGGGCATGAACATGAGCTTCAACGACTTGGCAGAGTCACTCAAGGTCAAGCCGCAAGAGACCGCCGAGACTGCAACGCCAACCAAGCCCAAGTACACCTTCACGCAAGCTGAGGCGGCGCCTGAAGAGCCAAAGCCCAAAGCCAGCAAGCCACGCAGCAAGAAAGCTGAGACGGTAGGCGTAGATCCATCTCACTGGTGGGGTGCGTTGACCGATCAGTTTCAACACATCGCCACACACGCCATGAACGACATGGCCCATCGTGCACAAGCGCACGCTGCCACAGGGGCCGCCAAACCTGCTGCGAAAAAAGCCGCCAAAAAGCCTGTGGTGCGCAAGACAACTGCACGCAAAACCTCTGCGCGTCAAACAGCCAGCAAATCCAAGCGATGAAACTTTTCCCCTATGGCCACGCGACTCATCCGCAGTGGGAGATGGCCGCGGGTTTGGTGCTGGCGCAGTTGCGCGCGCACATGGCGCTGCCCGAGTATGCAGAGGCACCTCCGCTTGGCCTGATTTACATCACCGACCATTACGCCGTACATGCACAAGACATCCTGTCGCATCTGAGTGCAGAGTTGCCCGAGGTCACCGACTGGGCAGGCACAGTGGGTGTGGGCATTGCCGCCAATAACGTGGAGTACTTTGACGAACCTGCGCTGAGTGTGATGTTGTGCGATATCTCGCCCGAGCATTACCGCGTCTTCAGTGGCGTGGCGCCGCTCGCGCAAGCCGGCATAAAGGGCAGTCAATTTGTGCCACACACAGCACTGTTGCATGCCGATGCGCAAACGCCCGATGTGCCAGAGTTGATTGTCGAGTTGGCGCAACGCACAGCCAGTGGCTATGTGTTTGGTGGTTTGTCTGCCAGTCGATCAGAAGTGGTGCAGTTTGCCTTCAATGGTGACGGCAACATGGCAGGGCAGGGCAAAGCCACGGGCGTGTTTCATGGGGGCTTGAGTGGTGTGGCGTTTGATGCCGATGTGGCCATGGTGTCGCGTGTCACGCAGGGCTGTTTGCCGATTGCCAAAGAGCACACCATTACCGGCGCAGACAACAACGTGGTACTCACCTTAGATGGTGAGCCTGCGTTGCATGTGTTGGCGGGTGATTTACAAATTGACCTTGCCGACAAGCAACCTGCGATTGCCAAAGTGCGCGCCACCCTGGTGGGCTTGTCGGCTGCGCATGATTCATCGATCAAACGTACGGGCGAGTTTGACGATGCGGTGATGGTGCGCCACATCATTGGCCTCGACCCTGGGCGCGACGCCGTGGCTGTGGCGCAGCCCGTAGAAGTAGGCATGCGCCTCACGTTTTGCCAGCGCAATGCAGCGGCAGCGCGCGCTGACTTGACGCGTATTTGTGCCGAGGTGCGTGAAGCCTTAGAGCCAGAAGAAATGACAGCCGATTTGGCAGGCGCCTTAAGCGCAGACACCAACATCAACCCACATCCAGCGCGTCGTATGGCGGGAGCAATTTATGTGAGCTGTGCGGGGCGCGGCGGCCCTCACTTTGGTGGGGAGAGTGCCGAGATGCACATCATCCGTCGCGCTTTGGGTGATGTGCCGCTGGTGGGCTTCTTTGCCGGTGGCGAGATTGCTCACCAAGAACTGCATGGCTACACCGGCGTGTTGACGGTGTTCACCACCGAGGCTTAACTGACGCCAAGCCTCGGTTTGGGGTTTAGTGCTTCGCAGCCATGTGCGCTTCTTTTTGGTCAAGGATGACCTCGGGCGCTTCCAACTCGTCAGACGTTGGGTTGTTCAAGCCATGATGCAAGCGTTGCATGTCTAAGTCGCCCGTCCACTTGGCCACCACCAACGTGGCCACACCGTTGCCCACCAAGTTGGTGAGTGCGCGTGCTTCAGACATGAAGCGGTCAATACCCAAGATGAGCGCCAAGCCCGCCACAGGCACGCCGCCCACGGCTGACAGCGTCGCGGCCAACACAATGAAGCCGCTGCCCGTGATACCTGCTGCGCCCTTAGATGTGAGCAACAACACAGCCAACAAGGTGAGCTGTTGTGTGAGGCTCATGGGGGTGTCGGTGGCTTGCGCAATGAACACCGCAGCCATCGTCAAGTAGATCGATGTGCCGTCCAAGTTGAACGAGTAGCCGGTTGGAATGACCAAGCCCACGACAGATTTACGTGCGCCAAGGTTTTCCAGTTTTTCCATCATGCGTGGCAAGACAGATTCAGAAGAAGACGTGCCCAATACGATGAGCAATTCTTCTTTGATGTACTTCACAAACTTCCAAATGCTGAAGCCGTGCAACTTGCTGATGATGCCAAGCACCACAAACACGAAGATCAAGCAGGTCAAGTAGAACGTGCCCATCAACTTGCCCAGCGAGAACAACGAGGCCACGCCGTATTTACCAATGGTGAACGCCATTGCGCCAAACGCGCCGATGGGGGCCACTTTCATGATGATGCCCACGATGTCAAACAACACGTGTGACAACTTCTCGATGAAATCAAACACCATCGTGCCGCGACCACCGAACTTGTGCAGTGCAAAACCGAACAAGACGGAGAACAACAACACTTGCAAGATTTCGCCTTTGGCAAACGCATCGACCACCGACGTGGGGATGACGTTCAACAAGAAGTCCACAGTGCCCTGCATCTTGCCGGGCGCGGTGTAGGCGGCGATGCTTTTGGTGTCGAGTGTGGATGCATCCACATTCATCCCGACGCCGGGCTGCACAAAGTTGACAATGACCAAGCCGACAATCAGCGCCAAGGTGCTGACAATTTCAAAGTACAGCAGCGCCAAGCCGCCTGTTTTGCCCACCTTCTTCATGTCTTCCATGCCGGCGATGCCCACCACCACGGTACAGAAGATGATGGGCGCAATGATCATCTTGATGAGTTTGATGAAGCCGTCGCCCAAGGGCTTCATGTCGGTGCCGACTTGTGGGTAGAAGTGGCCGAGCAAAACGCCCACGACCACGGCGAACAGCACTTGGGCGTAAAGCGATTTGTAGATAGGTTTTTTGGTGGACATGTGTAATTTCCAAGTTTTAACTTGAGAAATTTACACCTCTAGCAACACTTTTTCTATGTGGGTTTCCACACAGATTAGGGTTTACACCCCGCGTGCGCGGTCTTCTTTGAACTTGGCGCGGAATGCGCCGAACTGCCCTGCCTCTAAAGACTCGCGCACTTCGCGCATGAGGTTGAGGTAGTAGTGCAGGTTGTGCACGGTGGTCAGCATGGGGCCGAGCATTTCGCCGCAACGGTCGAGGTGGTGCAAGTACGCACGGCTAAAGCCGCCGCTGGTGGTGCCGTCGGGGCGTGTGTGGCCCGCACAGGTGTAGCAAGTGCAGGTGCTGTCTAGCGGACCATGGTCTGCCTTGTGGCGTGCATTGCGCAGCTTTAAGTCGCCATAGCGGGTGAAGATGGTGCCGTTGCGCGCATTGCGTGTGGGCATGACGCAGTCAAACATGTCTACGCCGTCGGCCACGCCTTGCACCAAGTCTTCGGGGGTGCCCACGCCCATGAGGTAGCGTGGTTTGTTTTCGGGCAGGCGATGCGGCGTGTGTGCCATGATTTCCAACATTTGGTCTTTGGGCTCGCCCACGCTCACGCCACCAATGGCGTAGCCGGGGAAGTTCATGTCCACCAGCGCGTCGAGTGACTCTTGGCGCAAGTTGGTGAACATGCCGCCTTGCACGATGCCAAACAAAGCATTGGGGTTTTCTAAGCGTGCAAATTCATCCTTGCTGCGCACGGCCCAGCGGCGGCTCATCTCCATTGACTTGCGAGCTTCGGCCTCTGTCGTGAGGTGGCCTTTGGTTTCGTAAGGTGTGCATTCGTCAAGCTGCATCACGATGTCGCTGTTGAGGGTGGTTTGAATTTGCATGCTCACCTCGGGTGACATGAACAGCTTGTCGCCGTTGACGGGCGATGCAAACGTCACGCCTTCTTCGGTGATTTTGCGCATCGCGCCGAGAGACCACACTTGAAAACCGCCGCTGTCTGTGAGGATGGGCTTGTGCCAACGCTCAAAATCGTGCAAGCCACCAAAGCTTTGCATCACATCGAGGCCGGGGCGCATCCACAGGTGAAAGGTGTTGCCCAAAATGATTTGCGCGCCCATCTCTTCGAGGCTGCGCGGCATCACGCCTTTGACTGTGCCGTAGGTGCCCACAGGCATGAAGATGGGGGTTTGCACCACGCCGTGGTTGAGCGTGAGCGTGCCACGGCGGGCATGGCTGGATGTGTCTTTGGTGAGAACGTCAAACTTCAACATGGTGGGTTCTTTCAAACAGGTTTTCTCTCAAGCAGCATGGCGTCGCCATAGCTGAAGAATCGATATTGGTTGGCAATGGCGTGGCGGTACAGCGCGTGCATGTGGTCAAAGCCCGCAAACGCGCTGACCAACATGAGCAAGGTGCTTTTGGGCAAATGAAAGTTGGTGATCAACACATCCACCACTTTGAACGTGAAGCCGGGCGTGATGAAGATTTGTGTGTCACCACGCGTCAGCCCACTTTGTGCCCAGCTCTCTAGTGTGCGCACGCTGGTCGTGCCCACGGCGACCACGCGACCACCGCGTGCGCGGCAGTCGGCAATGGCTTGCAGGGTTTCGGGCGGGATGTTGTACCACTCGCTGTGCATGCGGTGCTCGGCCAAGTTCTCGGTCTTGACTGGTTGAAACGTGCCCGCGCCCACATGCAGCGTGACGCTGGCGCGTGACACGCCTTGGGCTTCTAGCCCTTGCAGCACGCGTTCGTCAAAGTGCAGCGCGGCGGTGGGTGCAGCGGCAGCACCCGGGTGCTTGGCAAACACGGTTTGGTAACGGCGTTCGTCTTCGGCTTTGTCTTCCTCGGTTTCATGCTGCGCGTCTGCGGTGTTTTGGTGGCGTTCAATGTAGGGCGGCAGCGGCATGTGGCCGTGCTGTTGCATGAGCGTGTGTGGCTTGTCGCTGAACTTGAAGCGAAACAGTTGCCCGTCTTCGTTGGGCCAGCGGCCCAGCAGCGTGGCCGTGTAGCCCCCCACCATCAACAACTCGGTACCCACGGGCGGCTTTTTGCTCACCTTCATGTGAGCCACGACTTCGTGGTTCGTCAGCACGCGTTCGACTAAGAGCTCCAGCTTGCCGCCCGTGGGCTTTTCGCCAAACAAACGGGCTTTGACCACTTGGGTGTCGTTGAACACCAGCAAGTCGCCGGCTTTCAGCAGAGAGGGAAGGTCTTTGAAGGTGCGATTGGCAAATTCAGCGCTGCGGCCATCGAGTAAGCGCGATGCGCTGCGTTCAGAGGCGGGGTGCTGGGCAATCAGGGACTCAGGCAGTTCGAAATCGAAATCGCTGAGGGTGTAGGTGTGTGACATGCGCTTGAGGGCCGGACGGGCCCGTTCCAAGTAAAAACAGCCGTGATTTTCGCACGGCTGTTGAGACGTCTTTTTAATCGAGCTTTAGTTCATGACGAGGTGGGTGGTTGAACCGTTGGCATATTGAATGTCGATGGAAATAAGTGTCAAGCTTCCATCTGCTGCAATGCGGTACCTGTCTTGCTCTGTGGACGTAAGAGTATGCGCAGCGTTGTAGTTTTTAGAAATGAGATTAACAATCGCTGTTGTTGCTGTGTCTGCTTCAATGACGTAACTATTTTCTTCCGTCCCCGCTGAGGTGGATTTCGTGCTGTTCGTGTATTTGTTAACAGTGCCTGCAACTGCGACGTCGCCAACCCGTGCTGCAACGGGGAACGATGGCGGCGATGCCCAAACTGCGTAATTACCGCCAACGACTGAATATCCGAGCGGAACATAGTTAGAGTCGAAATAGCTTGTTGTCGTGCCAACGTTGGATGCAGGATTGCAGTTTGAGACGCTCAACGTGCCAACGCTGCTTCTTGATAGCGCTGCAACTCCTTCGAATACCGTGTTTGTTGTCGCAGGACCACTTGTCAAAGAAAAAGTTCCAGAACAAGTGCCGCTGACAGCGAACGTTGTTGAGAAGCCATTTGCAGTCAATCTTGCGTGCCCAGCACGGATATCAAAAGTATTCGTTGATGTGACGGGCCCGTTTGATCCACCCCCGCCACCTCCACCGCAAGCTGTTAAACCGACTGACATTACAAAAGCTAAAAGTCTCAAAGTGCGCATGACGTTCTCTCAGTTGTGTTGATTGATATTTTTCGAATTGATTTTATATATGAATTAGTGTGTATGTGAATTAGGGATAAATTGGGACATTCGCAAGTGTGAAACACACGCTTCAACAATCATTTGGTCTATGTGTACGTGCTCTCAGGCAAGAGCAGGGCTTGACGCAAGTGGTGTTCAGTGAAAAGTGTGGTTTCTATCAAACCTACCTGAGTCGCATTGAGAATGGTCAAGCCAACCCAACCCTTAACGCGATGGAAGTTATCGCGGTGGCGCTAGGGCTGTCGGTGTTTGAGTTGTTTGAACGAGTGCGACAGGCTTCAGAGCCGAGCAAGAAGTAGGGCAGATGGGCAGGCACAATTGATGCAATGTCTGCACCCAAGTTACCGGCAAAGCCTGCTGTCAAGCCAGAAGCCAAACCCCTCTCCGCACCGCAAAAAGCGTTGCGCAAGCTCGGGCTGGACCGCGACATTGATTTGGCCCTGCACCTGCCCCTGCGCTACGAAGACGAAACGCGCATCGTTCGGCTGGCTGACACGCGCGAGGGTGACATGGCGCAAATCGAAGCCACGGTGGTGTCGTGTGACATTGCCTACAAGCCTCGCCGCCAATTGCTGGTGGTGGTGGACGATGGTTCTGACACTTGCACGCTGCGCTTCTTCAGCTTTTACCCTTCACAACAAAAAGCACTGGCTGTGGGCAGCCGCTTGCGTCTGCGTGGCGAGGTGAAGGGGGGCTTCATGGGGCGCACCATGATGCACCCCAGCTTTCACATGGCGGGCGGCGAGCTGCCCAATGCCCTCACGCCGGTGTACCCCACATCGGCTGGGCTCCCGCAGGTGTACTTGCGCAAAGCGGTGCACAGCGGGCTGGTGCATGCCGCACGGCATGGCGCGTTTGTAGAGACGATTCCACCTGAATACATGCCGCGTTCGACCATGAGTGCTGGTGCGAAGGCGTGGGGTCTTGAGCAGTCGCTGCACTTTTTGCATCACCCCACGCCCGATGTGTCGCTGGCGCAGTTGGAAGACCGCACACACCCTGCGTGGCAGCGACTGAAGGCTGAAGAGTTGCTGGCTCAGCAGTTGTCGCAGCTGCAGTCCAAGCGTGCGCGTGATCAGCTGCGTGCGCCTGCTTTGGTGTTGACCAAAGGTGGTTTGCACGAGCAGTTGTTGGGCGTGTTGCCGTTTGGTTTGACCGGCGCGCAGCGCCGCGTGGGCGAAGAAATTGCACAAGACCTGATGCGCCAAGTGCCGATGCACCGGTTGTTGCAAGGTGATGTGGGCTCGGGCAAAACGGTAGTGGCCGCACTGGCCGCTGCCGTGGCGATGGATGGCGGCTGGCAATGTGCGCTGATGGCCCCCACAGAAATTCTGGCCGAGCAACATTTCCGCAAGCTCATTGGTTGGCTAGAGCCGTTGCTCACCCCGCTGGGCAAACGCGTGGCGTGGCTCACAGGCAGCCAAAAGAAAAAAGAACGCACCGAAATGTTGGGTCTCATTGCCAGCGGTGAAGCTGCGTTGGTAGTGGGTACGCATGCGGTGATTCAAGAGCAGGTGCAGTTCAAGAATTTGGCCTTGGCCATCATCGACGAGCAACACCGCTTTGGCGTGGCGCAGCGATTGGCCTTGCGCGAGAAGATGCTCACGCACGACGGCATGGAGCCGCACATGTTGATGATGAGCGCCACGCCCATCCCTCGCACCTTGGCCATGAGCTATTACGCTGACCTTGATGTATCCACCCTCGACGAGTTGCCGCCAGGCCGCACGCCGGTGGTGACCAAGCTGGTGTCAGAGTCGCGACGTGATGAGTTGATTGAACGCATTCGCCACCAATTGGATGAGGGTCGTCAGGTGTATTGGGTGTGCCCGTTGATTGAAGAAAGCGAAGCGCTGGACTTGACCAATGCCACCGAAACGCATGCCTTGTTGATGGACGCGCTCAACCATCCAGGTGCAAAGCCCGTGCTGGTGGGCTTGCTGCATTCGCGCATGCCGCCCGCTGACAAAAAAGCGGTGATGGCGCAGTTTGAGAGCGGCGCGATGGGTGTGTTGGTCAGCACGACGGTGATTGAAGTGGGCGTGGATGTGCCTAACGCATCGCTGATGGTGATTGAACATGCCGAGCGCTTTGGCCTGAGCCAATTGCACCAGTTGCGTGGGCGTGTTGGGCGTGGCGCGGCAGCATCTGCGTGTGTGCTGATGTACGCCACAGGTGAGAGCGGGCGTGTGAGCGAAACCGCACGCGAACGACTGCGTGCGATGGTGGAAACCTCTGATGGGTTTGAGATTGCTCGACGTGATTTAGAAATTCGAGGCCCAGGTGAGTTTTTGGGCGCGCGTCAATCGGGTGCTGCATTGCTGCGTTTTGCAGACTTGGCTGAAGACGGTGAATTGTTGCAGTGGGCCAGAGAATTGGCGCCGCTGATGTTGGACAAATACCCAGAATTGGCCGATCGACACGTGAGCCGCTGGTTGGGTGGAAAATCGGATTTCTTGAAGGCTTAACAACATGACCCTCACCGAACTCAAATACATCGTGGCTGTGGCGCGCGAGAAGCACTTTGGCCGAGCGGCCGAGGCTTGCTTTGTGTCGCAACCCACGTTATCGGTGGCCATCAAAAAACTAGAAGAAGAGTTGGATGTGAAGTTGTTTGAGCGTAGTGCCAACGAAGTGGCTGTGACGGCACTGGGTGAAGAAATCATCCGCCAAGCGCAAAGCGTGTTGGAGCAAGCTGCCAACATCAAAGAAATCGCCAAGCGCGGCAAAGACCCGTTGGCTGGCCCTTTGAAGCTGGGTGTGATTTACACGATTGGCCCTTACTTATTGCCAAGCTTGGTGCGACAAGCCATTTCTAAAACACCGCAAATGCCGCTGATGCTGCAAGAGAACTTCACGGTGCGATTGTTAGAAATGTTGCGCACCGGTGAAATTGATTGCGCCATCTTGGCGGAGCCTTTTCCAGACACCGGCCTTGCTACTGCCCCCTTGTACGACGAGCCTTTCATGGCCGCCGTGCCCAGCAACCATGCTTTGGCCACCTTGAAGCAGGTGAGTGCGGATGAGTTGAAAAACGAAACCATGTTGCTGCTTGGTAATGGTCATTGTTTTCGCGACCATGTGTTGGAGGTGTGCCCAGAATTTGCGCGTTTCTCTAGCAACGCCGAAGGTATTCAAAAGAGCTTTGAAGGCTCATCTTTGGAGACCATCAAACACATGGTGGCTGCAGGTATGGGCGTGACTCTGGTGCCGCGCTTGAGCGTGCCTAAAGAAGCGCTGGACACGCAAGCCAAGCGCAAGAAAAGTGAAGAAACCTATGTGCGCTACTTGCCCATCACTGACGACAAAGGTGGTTTGCCGCCCACACGTCGCGTGGTGCTGGCATGGCGTCGCAGCTTCACGCGCTATGAAGCGATTGCCGCGTTGCGCAATGCCATCTATGCCTGCGAACTGCCAGGCGTGAACCGTTTGTCGTGATGGGGGTGTGAATGCGTGAACGCTTGAACCTTTATCTAGATTTGATTCGTTGGAATCGCCCAGCGGGCTGGTTGCTGTTGTTGTGGCCATCGCTCTCAGCATTGTGGGTTGCGGCTGATGGCTGGCCGGGTTGGCATTTGTTGGCGGTGTTCGTGTTCGGCACGATCCTGATGCGTAGTGCGGGCTGCTGCATCAACGATGTGGCAGACCGTGAGTTTGACCGTCATGTCAAACGCACGGCAGAGCGGCCTGTCACGCGTGGTGCAGTGTCTGTGCGCGAAGCCTTGCTGGTGGGTGCAGTACTGGCGATGGCCGCTTTTGGTTTGGTGCTCACTACCAACTCTGCCACCATCGTGTGGTCATTTGCGGGCTTGGCGGTGACCTTGATCTATCCGTATGCCAAACGCTATGTGTCGATGCCGCAAGCTGTGCTGGGCGTGGCGTTTAGCTTTGGCATTCCTTTGGCGTTTGTGGCCGTGGGCAGTGCCAATCTTGCGTGGCAAGACATCAACCTGCAAACCTTGAGCGACGCTGTGCCCATGCAAGCGTGGGGTTTGATGTTGTTCAATTTGTTTTGGGTCTTGGCCTACGACACCGAGTACGCCATGGTGGACCGTGACGACGACATTCGTATTGGTATGAAGACCTCGGCCATCACCTTAGGTCGTCACGATATATCGGCCATCATGGCGTTTTATGCGTTGTATTTGTGCGGCTGGTATGGCTTGCTTGAGTCAGAGAAATTGGGTGGTGTTTGGACCTTCGCTTTGATCTTGGCAGGCTTGCAAGCGGTTTGGCATTTCTTGCTTATCTTGGATCGCTCGCGCGATGGTTGCTTTAGCGCGTTTCGTTTGAACCACTGGCTGGGTGGGACGGTGTTTGTTGGCATTGCAGTGAGCTACGCTTTGCGTTGATGCCGCTCATGGAGCGACCATAAAAAAGCGCTTGTGGCAAATGCCCCAAGCGCTTTTTGTTTGAAAGCTTTAAGCGGTTGGCTTAGTGAGCTTTGGCCTTTTTAGACTTCTTCTTTTTCAATTTCTTTTTCTTAGCCTTCTTGGCTGCTTTTTTCGCTGTAGCTGAATCTGTGTTGGTCACGCTAGGAGCTGCTGCTTGTTCTGGCTGTGCAACAGGTGCCGAAGGCATAGCTGGCGCTTGCGCCACAGAAGTCAATGGCAAGCCCAGTGCAGCTGCCGACAAAAGAGAAATGAGAAGTTTGTTCATGAAATCGAATATTTAAAAATCAACGTTGATATTGTCGCATCACTAGAGACGCCAAAACTTACGCCCCAAACTCATCGCCTAGCTCGTGGGCGCGCAGTTGTGCGGCTTTGAGGGCCGTTTGAAACAGTTCGCCAACATGGGCGCTTTGCATGGAGGTCAAGGCAGCATATGTAGTGCCACCTTTGGATGTCACGCGTTCACGCAGCACGGACGGTGGCTCGCTGGCGGTTTTGGCCAGTTGTGATGCGCCTTCAAACGTACCAATGGCCAGTTGTGTGGCTTGTTCAGCGGTCAAGCCCATCTTCACACCAGCTTCGACCATGGCTTCAATGAAGAAGAACACATAAGCAGGGCCTGAGCCAGAGATGGCGGTGACGGCGTCCAGCAGCGGTTCATCCTTGACCCACAGCAGTGCGCCTGTGGTGGCGACCACTTGCTCAATCCAGGCCTTATCTGACTCCGTGACAGCATCGCGTGCAAACAGGCCAGTTTGACCTAGGCCCACCAAGGCTGGCGTATTGGGCATGGCGCGCACCACGCGTTCGGTGCCCAGCCAGTTGGCAATGCTGTCGCTGCGAATGCCTGCGGCCACGCTCAGGTGCAGGGCGTGGGTGCAGAAATCCCGGGTTTGTTGGGCTGCTTCTTTGAAGGTTTGGGGTTTAACGGCCCAGATCACCAAGCTTGCTTCAGTCAAGGTGACATCGGCAGCGGCCAAGACGCGCACACCAAACTGGGCCTGCAAACGCTGGCGCGCTTCTTCAAAGGGTTCTACCACCAAGATGTTTTTGGCGGGCGTGCCTTGTTGAATCAAACCGCCAATGATGGCGCTCGCCATGTTGCCGCCGCCAATGAATGCAAGGGTTTGAGGGGTGTTGGAGGGTGTAGACATGCGCGAATTGTCTGCGAAACCCAAAAGAATCGTAAAAATAGTTTGACGCGGGCCAAAAAGTTATGGCATAATCTGCGGCTCCGCTAAAAAAGCGGGGTTTATCTGCCCCAAGTTGAAGCGTTGCGAGTGGTTCGCGATGTGGATGACGGGCCCAAGACTGATCGGTTTGATGTGTGGCGAAAGTTGCGCGCAGACTGATGCAAGTTGGGAAATATTGAAATGATCCAAACTGAAACACGGTTAGATGTCGCTGACAACACCGGTGCGAAGTCCGTTTTGTGCATTAAGGTGCTCGGCGGTTCTAAGCGTCGCTATGCAAGCGTGGGCGACATCATCAAGGTGAGCATCAAAGAAGCCGCTCCGCGTGGCCGCGTCAAAAAAGGCGAGGTGTATAGCGCTGTTGTGGTCCGTACTGCCAAAGGCATCCGCCGTGGCGACGGTTCGCTCGTCAAATTCGATGGCAACGCAGCTGTGTTGCTCAATGCAAAGTTGGAGCCTATCGGCACCCGTATCTTCGGCCCAGTGACGCGCGAGTTGCGCACTGAGAAGTTCATGAAGATCGTGTCATTGGCTCCTGAAGTTCTGTAAGGACTAAACAATGAACAAGATTCGCAAAGGCGACCAAGTCATCGTCCTTACTGGGCGTGACAAAGGTAAGCGTGGCGTTGTGTCGCTGCGCAAAGACGACAGCCATTTGGTGGTTGACGGTATCAACTTGGTGAAAAAACACACCAAGCCAAACCCAATGGCTGGCACGCAAGGCGGCATCGTTGAAAAAACAATGCCTATCCATCAGTCCAACGTAGCTATCTTCAATGCTGCTACGGGTAAGGCTGATCGTGTTGGCATCAAAGTCCTGGCAGACGGCAGCAAAGTGCGCGTTTACAAGTCCAGTGGCGAAGAAATCAAGGCGGCATAAATATGGCACGACTCCAACAACACTACCGCGAAAAAGTAGCTGCTGAACTGACTGCTAAGTTCGGTTACACATCGCCCATGCAAGTTCCACGTTTGACCAAAATCACGTTGAACATGGGTGTGAGCGAAGCTGTGGCTGACAAGAAAGTCATGGACAACGCTGTGAGCGATCTGACCAAAATCGCTGGCCAAAAACCAGTGGTGACCAAGGCTAAGAAAGCGATCGCGGGTTTCAAAATCCGTGAGGGCCAGCCAATCGGTTGCATGGTGACTTTGCGTGGCGTTCAGATGTATGAATTCCTCGACCGTTTCGTGACCGTGGCTTTGCCTCGCGTTCGTGACTTCCGTGGTATTTCTGTCCGTGCCTTTGATGGCCGTGGCAACTACAACATCGGCGTTAAAGAGCAAATCATTTTCCCTGAGATCGAATACGACAAAGTTGACGCTTTGCGCGGTTTGAACATCAGCATCACCACGACGGCTAAGACCGACGAAGAGTGCAAGGCGCTTCTCGCTGGTTTCCGTTTCCCATTCAAGACAGAGGTGGCACGTGGCTAAACAAGCATTGATCGAGCGCGAGCTCAAG
>Ga0213920_1000468_pt1 | contig 32055 bp, 32 predicted proteins | sample McNCre1117MG_FD_161054 | JGI IMG/M metagenome (GOLD analysis project Ga0213920, IMG submission 161054) | Freshwater microbial communities from McNutts Creek, Athens, Georgia, United States - 11-17 MG | ecosystem: Environmental > Aquatic > Freshwater > Creek | place: USA: Georgia | collected...
GCCCGCGCCTCTTTGGCCAGTTGCGCTTGCTCTTTGAGCCAACGTTTCAGCTCAGCTTCGTTTTGAATGCGACGCAGGTCACGCTCTAGCGTGTCAACCTCGTGCTCTTTGTCGCGCAGCTGAATGGCCAACGCACGCGCCAAGCTCTCTGCGCTGATGTGGTCGAGCTCATTCACGCCAAGATAGTGGCGAATTTCAAACTGGGCTTGCGCTTCGTCTTCTTCCAGCGCTTCGACTTGCTCTTTGAGCAGCAGGCACATGGCGTTGAGTTTGTCGTCGGCGATCCGGCTCAAGGCTGCGCTGTCGATTTGCGCAATTTGCAATTGCAGCTTGAGCAACTCCGACAAGTTCTTGCGGTCATACGCGGCGTTGACTTCGCTCATCAACGCGGTCTTACGCAAACGCTCGGCCTCGTCGGGTTCGCGGTCGGGGTGCAAAGCGCTGGCGAGTTGGCGATACACGGTGCGCAGTGCGGTGTTGGCATCCATTTTTTGCTGCGCGTCTTTGAGCTGACGGGCCGCTGGTTTTTTCTTGGCCTTCTTGGCTTGGCGTTTGTCTTCTAGGCGTTGCTGCTGTTCACGGTATTGACGCAGGCCCGCTTCAAACACCGCCTCTGCAGTGTGCAAATCGTCAGCACCGTGCAGGGGCTTGCCAAACAAGTGTTCAAACACGGCTTTGGCATGCTCTGCACCGGCGCGGGCTTCTTCGGCCAAGGCTTGTGCGTCTTCTTCGCTGTGGTGTTGGTGGAACACAGCTTGCACTTGCGGGTCTTGCTTGTGCTCTAGCGCTTCGCAAAGCGCAAGGATGATTTGCGTCGCGCTGCGTCGGTGTGTGGCCGTCAGTTCTGCACTAGGCAGACGACCATCTAAAAACAGCAACAGGCTTTTACGCGCTGCATCTTCTTGGTTCTTCAAAGCGGCCATCGCGCTCAAGTGGCCGCTGCGGTGCTGTGTGGACAAGGCCTCAAGCGTGGCAATCGAATCAGACAGTTGCGACACGCGTGCCAACAAGGTGTTGAACCGCTTTTGTGCAGGCGTGAGTTCAGCGGCTGGCTGAATGGCAACGGTCGCCACCGCTTGCGCAGGGGCGACCGTCCAAGGAGAGTTAGGCGTGCTCAAAAATCAGCGCGCGTTTTGCAACGCAGCAATGCGCTCTTCCAACGGTGGGTGCGAGGCAAACAACTTACCCAAGCCGCCAGTGATGCCCATCGCCGCCACGCTGGTGGGCAACTCGCCGGCTTGCATGCTGTTCAAGCGCGCCAAGGCGTTGATCATGGGTTGTTTGTTGCCCAAGAGCTGCGCCGAGCCTTCGTCTGCGCGGAATTCGCGGTAGCGGCTGAACCACGCCACGATCATGCTGGCCACAAAACCGAGCACGATGTCGAGCACAAAGCTGGTGATGTAGTAGCCCATGCCGGGGCCGCTGGATTCTTCATCGTTCTTGCGCAGCATGCCGTCCACAAAGTAGCCGATGACGCGACTCAAGAACACCACAAAGGTGTTGAGCACGCCTTGGATGAGCGTGAGCGTGACCATGTCGCCGTTCGCCACGTGCGCAATTTCGTGGCCCAACACGGCTTCGATTTCTTCTTTGGTCATGCCTTGCAGCAAACCGGTCGACACAGCCACCAAGGCTGAGTTTTTGAAAGCGCCCGTGGCAAACGCGTTGGGTTCGCCTTCGTAGATGGCGACTTCTGGCATGGCGATGCCTGCACGTTCAGACAAGCGCTGCACCACGCTGACCAGCCAAGCTTCGTCTTGGTTGCTGGGTTGGTTGATAACATGCGCGCCCGTGCTCCACTTGGCCATGGGCTTGCTCATCAAGAGCGAAATGATGGCACCACCAAAACCCATGACGAGCGAGAAGCCCAGCAAGGCAGACATATTCAAGCCGTTGGCCGTGAGGTAGCGGTTGACGCCGAGCAAACTGGCGACGACCCCCAGCACCACCATGACGGCGAGGTTGGTGAGGACGAACAGAAGAATGCGTTTCATGGTTTCCTTTTCAGCGGGTCGTACAAAGGTCCGCTATCACGAATGTTAGGGGCGAATCTTGGCAATTCAATGTGCGCGCGTCAAAAAGCCACACAAAACTTAGGTGACTACGCGCTTGGGTCGAAACACGGTCGTGTCTTCGTAAAAGGCACGCTCCGCATTTGCGGCGCACCAACCGGGAATGCCCAGCACAGGCAGCGGCTCATAGGGTTTGGTGGCGAGCTTAGGCGGCTGCAGGTCTTGCACCAGCCACGCGTCCAATGCGACTTCGTCGTGCGGGTTCACCTCGTTGGCAATGCGGTACACATGGCCGGTGATGGACTTGTAGGGCGTGACGAGTTTTTCTACCAAGGCATGGCCAAACAACACCAAGTGCACTTGCTGCCATTGCGCACGCAAGTCGACAAAGAGTTTGAGCCAGTCGCGCGCTTGCAAGGCCGCCCACACCGCATCGGGTGCGTGCATGAGGATGACGTTTTCATCGAACAGCGTGAGCGCATCGCGCACAGGGCCACGCGTGGCACGCACGCCTTGGGTGTCGATCTCTGCGGCTTGCAGTTGGTTCAATCGGCGCTTGGCCAGCGGAAAGCGGTGCCAACACAAGCCGTTGAAGAAATCGTGCAGGCCGTCGCGAGTGGGGACTTGGGCGGTTTTGAAGATGAAGTCTTCGTAGGCTTGGCCGTCGGGCAAGGCGGCTTGTGGGACGAACTTCACTTCTTTGGCATCGCCAAGCGCGAGGCCAGCACGGGTCGTGTTCACGCGCGCTGCGCTCGCAATATCACACGAGCCCGCGCTGGCCTCGCGCTTGGCTGCGTGATCGATTGCGTTCAGAGCTTCGGCAACGCTTTGTTGCTGTAACGCTCGCCTTGCCGTTGGCTCACCGAGTTCACGCCACGGGGCGAACCACGGCTGAGACCAATCAATGTCTGCTAACACTTGACCACCAAACACAGCAGGCTTAGCGGCGTCAGTCGCTGCATGACTGCAACGGCCCGTGTTGGATGTGTGCGTTGCGGCGGAGGTGCTGGCGGTTTTCTTTAAACCACGCGCCAAGGCAAGGCCTCGCCAGAGCGCAGGGGTTTCAACTCAGCCTCACCGAATGCAAAGCTCTCGGGTGGTGTCCAGCTTTCTTTGCGCAGCGTGAGCGTGCCCGTGTTGCGTGGCAAGCCGTAGAAGTCTGCGCCATGTAAGCTGGCGAAGCCTTCGAGTTTGTCGAGCGCACCCGCGTTGTCAAACGCTTCAGCGTACATGGGCATGGCGGCGTGTGCGGTGTAGCAACCGGCACACCCCGTGGCGTGCTCTTTGAGCTGCGCAGGGTGTGGCGCGCTGTCGGTGCCCAAGAAAAATTTGGGTGAGCCACTGGTGGCTGCCTTGACCAACGCTTGGCGATGGGTCTCGCGCTTCAACACGGGCAAGCAGTAGTAATGCGGGCGAATGCCACCGGTGAAGATGGCGTTGCGGTTGTACAGCAAGTGGTGCGCAGTGATGGTGGCGCCCGTGTAGGGATCGCTCGCGGCCACGTATTGCGCGGCTTCGGCGGTTGTGATGTGCTCGAACACAATTTTGAGCTCAGGGAAATCTTTGCGCAGCGGAATGAGCTGGGTGTCGATGAACACGGCTTCGCGGTCAAACAAGTCGATGTCGCTGCTGGTCACTTCGCCGTGCACCAACAACAACATGCCCGCCTTTTGCATGGCTTCGAGTGTTTTGTAGGTCTTGCGTAGGTCGGTCACACCGGCATCGCTGTTGGTGGTGGCGCCTGCGGGGTAGAGCTTGGCAGCAACCACACCGGCGTCTTTGGCACGGGCGATTTCGTCGGCGGGCAGGTTATCGGTGAGGTAGAGCGTCATCAAGGGCTCGAAGCTCATGCCTTGTGGCACGGCAGCCAAGATGCGTTGTTTGTACTCAAGTGCTTGCGCCGCAGTGGTGACGGGCGGCTTGAGGTTGGGCATGATGATGGCGCGGCCAAATTCGGCGGCGGTGTGGGGCACCACGGTGTTGAGTGCAGCGCCGTCGCGCACGTGCAGATGCCAGTCGTCGGGTCTTGTGATGGTGATTTCTTGCGTCATGCGTTGATTGTCGCTTTTTTGGTTCTGGGCTCGCTGTGGGCAGAGGGCATGGGCAGGTTCCTCATGCTGGAGTACCAGAAATCGTCACCTGCCCATGCCCTCTACCCACAGACTGCGACGTGATGACACAGTTGCGCAGCTTGGGTGCGGCGGCTGACGATTTCTGGTACCCCAGCATGAGGAAGCCGCTGCACCCAAGCTGCGCAACCCTCTCCGGCGAGAAAAAAATCAGTGCGCCAAGATCTTGTTCAAGAACTCTTTGGTCCGTGGTTGACGGTTTTCTGGGTGGTTGAAGAACTCGTCCTTCGAGCAATCTTCCAACACCTTGCCGCCCACGTCCATGAAGATCACGCGGCTGCCCACTTTGCGAGCAAAGCCCATTTCGTGGGTCACGCACATCATGGTCATGCCTTCGTTGGCCAAGTCCACCATCACGTCCAACACCTCGCCCACCATCTCGGGGTCGAGGGCTGAGGTGGGCTCGTCAAACAACATCACGATAGGGTCCATGCTCAAGGCGCGGGCAATGGCCACGCGCTGCTGTTGACCGCCTGAGAGTTGGCCTGGGAACTTGTCTTTGTGTGCCATCAGGCCTACGCGCTCCAAGTACTTCAAGCCGTGCGCACGGGCTTCTTCTTCGCTACGGCCCAAGACCTTTTGCTGGGCAATCGTCAGGTTCTCGGTCACCGACAAATGGGGAAACAACTCGAAGTGTTGAAACACCATGCCCACGCGGCTGCGCAGTTTGGGCAGGTTGGTGTCTTTGCCGTGCACGGCGATGCCGTCGACAAAAATCTCGCCTTGTTGGAAAGGCTCCAAGGCGTTGATAGTTTTGATGAGGGTGGATTTACCCGAGCCTGATGGGCCACAGACCACGACCACCTCGCCTTTTTGGATGTGGGTGGAACAATTGTTCAGCACCTGAACAGGGCCGTACCACTTGGAAACGTTTTTCAATTCAATCACAGCGAACTCCAGTGAACGTCAACGCGCTCAGCGAATGATGGCAATGCGCGCTTGCAAGCGACGCACGAGGGCCGAGAGGCCAAAACAAATCACGAAATACACCAAGGCAGCCAAGATGTACATCTCTTCCACGCGGCCATAAATCTTGCCGCCCGTGACAAAACCTTTGAGCATGTCGTACGCGCCAATGGCGTACACCAGCGAGGTGTCTTGGAACAAGATGATGGTTTGCGTGAGCAACACGGGAATCATGTTGCGAAAGGCTTGCGGCAACACAATCAGACGCATGTTCTGGGCATAGCTCATGCCCAACGCTTGCCCTGCCATGGTTTGACCGCGTGGGATGGACTGAATACCGGCCCGCATGATTTCGCTGAAGTACGCCGCCTCAAACGCCACAAAAGTGATGGTGGCCGACAGCTCAGCACCGATGGAGCGGCCAATCAAAAACGGGATCAGCAAGAAGAACCACAGAATCACCATCACCAAGGGGATGGAGCGCATGCCGTTCACATACACCACCGCCGGCAGCTCAAGCACTTTGTGCCCCGACAAGCGCATGAGCGCCAAGAGGGTGCCAAACACAATGCCGCCGAGGGTGGCCACGACGGTCAGCTCGACGCTGAACAACATACCCTTCAACACAAACTTGCTGAAGATGTCCCAGTCGAGAAAAGAAAAATCGAGTGCGCTCATGTTCAGTGCCCTCCGCCCACATTGCCCGCGACCACGAGGCCGGGGATTTGCATGCGGCGCTCCACGAGGGCCATCACACGGTTCACGGCAAATGCGGACACGGTGTAGAGCGCCGTCACGGCCAAGTACACCTCAATGCCGCGCGAGGTTTCTTCTTGCACTTGCATGGCGTACATGGTGAGTTCGGCAATCGACACGGCAAATGCCACCGATGAGTTTTTGAGCAAGTTCATCGACTCGCTGGTGAGCGGCGGCCAAATGGTGCGAAACGCAATGGGCAACAGCACATAGCGGTAAGTCTGCCAAGTGGTAAAGCCCATGGCCATGGCCGCATAACGCTGGCCGCGTGGCATGGCTTGAATACCAGCGCGCAGCATCTCGGCCACGCGTGAGGAGGTGAAAAAGCCTAAGCCCAACACCACCAACACAAACCCCGGCACTTGTTGCATGGCCGGAAAGACCTTGGGCAACACGAAGTACCAAAGAAAAATTTGGACCAACACGGGGATGTTGCGAAACAGCTCCACCCACGCGTTGGCGAATCTGGCTAACCAAATATTCAAACGCGTATCAGGCGGCAAAGTGCGCAAAATGCCCATCAGGCACCCCGACACCATCGCCACCACCCAAGCGCTGCCCGCTACGGAAAGCGTCCAGCCCCAGGCGTCAAACATCCACTCGAGGTAGGTTCGTCCCCCACCGTCGTCTTGAAGAAAAACCGGCCAATCGAGTGTCATGTTGTGACGCTTCTGAAATTACTTCTTGGCGTAGGCTTCGACAGGCTTGTCGTTCAAGTTCTTCCATGCATCCTTGTTGGCATCGCTGGCAGGCATGCCGAGCTTGATGTTCTTTGGAGGAATGGCTTGCACGAACCACTTGTCGTACAGCTTGGCGAGCTCACCCGATTTGGCCAAAGCGGCAATCGTGTCGTCAGCCAACTTCTTGAAGGCGGGGTCATCCTTGCGGAACATGATGGCGATGGGCTCCACGTTCAACACTTCGCCCACGATTTTGAAATCAGCAGGTGCTTTGGAGTTGGCGATGTTGCCAGCCAAGATTTGGCCATCCATCACAAACGCATCCGCGCGGCCAGACTCGAGCAACAAGAAGCTGTCGGCGTGGTCTTTGCCGAACACTTCTTTGAAATCAACGCCAGTGGCGCGCTCGTTCTTGCGCAAGAGTTGCACAGAAGTGGTGCCGGTGGTGGTGGCCACGTTCTTGCCGTTCAACTGCGCGATTGAGGTGATGCCTGAGTTGGCGCGCACAGCAATGCGAACTTCTTCCACATAAGTGGTGAACGCGAAAGCCACTTGCTTTTGGCGCGCTTCGTTGTTGGTGGTGGAGCCGCACTCGATGTCGACGGTGCCGTTCTCAACCAAAGGAATGCGGTTTTGTGAGGTCACAGGGGTGTACTTCACTTCCAACTTTTTGCCTGCTGCTTTTTCAACGTTGGCAATGATGCGTTGGCAAATCTCAACGTGGTAGCCCACATACTTACCGTCACCCAAGGTGTACGACAAAGCGCCAGACGAATCGCGCACACCCATGGTGATTGCGCCTGCGGCTTTGACTTTGGCGATGGTGTCATTGGCTTGCGCGAAGGCGGTGCCCGCCAACAAGGTGGCCACAGCCAAGGTAACGAACTGCTTTTTCATGAGTTGCTCCAGTTGAGTTAAATGAATGCGTAAATCTACATTCTAGAGAGTGCCACCATGGGGAAATTACTTACCTCGCTTGCCATGCAACAAAGCGATGTTCATCTCGGCAGAGAGGGTACTTGCGTAAAATTTTTCAATCATTTCGACAGAAGTGCGGGCATTTCTCGCCAATGTGAGTAAATCAATATTACCCCCAAAAATCAGCCTAAAAGTAATAGCCGTATGACGCAAGCTGTACAAGGAACGCATCGCACCATGCGGGCCTCGCTTGATGCCAAGGTCGTTAAGAATCCAATTAAATAACCAGCCGATGACATCTAACATACGGCGGCGATTAGGCTCTTCAGGGAAAAACACATAGTCATCCGGCCGACCAAAGCCTTTGACTTTTTGAGCCTGGAGCAAGCGCTCATAAACGCTCACAGCAGGCGGCAAACTGACCATCGGTGCTTTGTGACGCTTCACTTCGGGCAAAGTCAGCCGCAGGTAATTGAACTGACCCTTGATGATTTCAACATGTTTGTGCTGAAGCTGACGTACATCGCCTGGACGGACGAAGGTGTACACCATGAATCGAATGAGTCCATGCATTTCAGCGGGCATGGTGTGATACCTCTCATGAATCCAAACACGCTTACCTGGCCCCCAATCTATATATGTTGCTTTCGTGAGCTCTTTGGACTTTCGCAAAATCAATTTGTACTCCGTCACAGTGAACGCGCCTCGTGAATTGAGCTGCAATTTCACTGAGGGGAAAAGTGGCATTTGTTGGATCACCCCACGCACAAACATCAAACGCAACAACTTACGCAAATGCGCCAAGTAACCCAGAATCGTTGAACCAGAAAGACCTTTGAGGGTTAGAAAATTAACGAAGTCCTCCATGGTTTGAGTATTGACAGACTTAAGCGCTTTGGACTTGAGGAAATCAAAAATCAATCCTTCCATACGGATCTTCGTCATCAACCACGACTCTTTTTTTATTTCATCGCGGATCACACGCTCCCACTCACGTTGCAAAATTTCCTGAATCAAATCGTGCAGATGATGTTGCTGAGCTGCTACGACTGCTGTGAAGTCAACATTCGTACTTGAATGGACTTGCCCGCGACTCACAAGCTCTTCATAAAAAACCTTGGCACTCAACTGCGCTTCAGCCACATCTGTGGTTTTCAAACTTCGGCTTACGTAACGTCCGTAGCTAAAAATTCGAACCTGCCAATACTTACTCCCAGCAATCCTGAATATTTTTAACTTTTCAGGCAATCCCTCCACCTGCATAAAGCTTGATTTGATTGGCGAATTACGTGCGCGCGGAACAAAAAAGAAATCATCATTGGCTGGAGCGTGGAGATGCATTTTGCGGTTTCATGGCTTCAAAAAATAGTTCGCAGTTCATAACTCATGAAAGTTATGAACACATTGACGCTATTGAAGCAAACTAACGCTCATCAAAAAAAGCAGGGCAATAACCCTCGTTGCTATCGCAGCACTCGCCGCTTTCGGCGCACAAGCTCAATCTTCAGTCTCTTTGACTGGTAACGTTGACGTCGGCCTCCGTGCCATTGACGTGAGCAACAACCAAGCTAAAAACCTTGGCTACATCACTCACAACAACTCTTCTACTTCTGCGATGTTCTTCACTGTTGTTGAAGACTTGGGCGGCGGTACAACTGCAAAATTCTTTGGCGAAGCCGACTTTGCTCCATCAAAGCCAGCTCTGCAAAACGCTTCTACAACTAACAACGGCTTCAACTACTCAGGCGCATTCTTCAACGCTGAGCAGTACATCGGTTTGACCGGTTCTTTGGGCGACTTGAAAATTGGTACACCTAACTCACCAGCCTTGACTGCTGGCACAACATCACAACCCTTCGGTACAGGTTTGGGTGGCGGCTACAGCGATACATTTGGTCGCTTGGGTGCTAACGCTAACGTTGGTATCTCTGGCTACGCTGGCCAAGCCACAACTGCTCGCATCATTCGTAATGAACGTGCTGCTGTTTACACAACTCCAACTTACAGTGGTGTTAGTGCTCAGTTGGAACTCACTGGTAAGAACAGCAACGCTGAAGTTGTGACAACTACCAGCACAACTAGCGGTACAAACGTTACAGGTAACAACAATGGCGTCGTAGGTTTGGCTTTGAAATACAACCAAGGTCCTTTGAACGCTATCGTGTACCACGGTGAAGTAACTGGCGGCGGCGCTTCCGGCACTATCACTTCAGCAGGTGTGTTGACTAAAAACGGTATTTTGCAAGGTACTAAAGTCAAGTACGACATCTTCGGTGCTAACTACACCATGGGTGATGTGACTGGTTATGTTGGTTACACAAAGACCAAGTCTGACCAAACTGCCACTCCATCTGCAAGCATCACAGATGCAGAAGACAGCACTTCTACTAACTACGCTGTCAAATATGCAGTGAATGGCAAAATCGACGTTATGTTCAACCGCGTTTCACGTAAGCACAACATTGCTGAAGTTACTGCGTACTACACCAACGGTGGCAATGCTACTTTGACTGGTTTGGGCGCTGACTACAAATTCAGCAAGCGTACCAATGCATATGTTCGCTACGAAAAAGCTGGCAATGTGAACACATTGGGTACTGCAGCGAACGGCTACGGCGATGTGAAAATCATGGCTGTTGGCTTGCGTCACCAGTTCTAATCCCCCCGCTGGCTTAGCCAGTTAAGGATTTAGAAACTTAAGAACCCGCTACGGCAACGTGGCGGGTTTTTTATTGCCTGTACGAAAACGCTCGTCTTGCCCCTATCGCTTGTATCAGCTGTGTTGCTATTGCAGAGTACGTTTCACAGCGTTGCCGCTCGTTTTCGCAAGCGTCTGGTGTTGGGCTTTATAGCCCTGCTGCAATCGTAAAAATATCGTGCACGGTTTTATTGCACTTGGGTAACATGGGCCAACGATTTCGATAAACGACCATCACATGGCTTCAACCCCAGAATCAAAATCAAAAGCCCAATCATTGGCTCAGATACGTGCAAAGCTGGCCCAAGGCGATGGTGCTGCACGTAAACGCCGCGAGCTTTCTCATACGGAGAAAAACCGTGCAGAGAAGCTATCCGATATCGCCAAGCAACTTAAAGCGGGTGAGCATGTGCAAAACAGGCGACTTGCCACATGGTTGAAGGCTGAAGAATTTGAAGCGATTGGCACAAGCTGGGAATTGGAAAAAAACTATAGGGCGGATGCATTTGATAAGCCCAGTGCGGTAGTCAAGTACGAAGCGTTGATAAAACGTGCAGATTTTTTATACAACAAGGCTGATGCGCTGAACTTACGCAGCAAGAAGTCCAACATGAATGCGGCTGATGGGGCTTATGAAAGGGCGTTGGAACACTTGCAAGAACAATTGAGTTTGGACTCCACATTGCATGGCTGGTTTGACCGTGATCTGAATTTCGGTCACGGCAGCATGTTGGGACTTGACCCAGATTCGGTCCCGCGCTGTGTGACTTCGCGCAGCATCAATCGCCAAGTGGGTCAATCGCACGAAAAAAGAACCATTGGCGATATCAAGTTGCAGGTCGTGCAAAAGGCACTGGATGATCTGATTTTTGAAGTGACTGCGAGCAACGGTCAAAGTCAAAAACTCAAATCATTGTTGCAGTTACCCAGCGATGACTTGGGGTTTTGAGCTTGGGTTTAATGGCGCATAAACCGTGCATCACCATAAAACCTTAACTTAAGCTTTTCACATACTTGTACAGTGTGTCCCTGCTAATGCCGTATTTGGCTGCGATGCGTGTTTTGTTAGCATCCAGCGTAGTGGCCTCTGCAACGATTTGGCTGATGAGTTGATGATCGGTAATTTTGGGTTTGCTACCCTTGTACACGCCGCGCAGTTTTGCTTTGGCGATCCCCTCACGTTGGCGCTCCCTGATTAATGTGCGCTCGTACTCGGCAAATGCACCCAACATACTAAGCATGAGTTTGTCCATGGCGTCCGTTCCATCGCCGCGAAAAATCTTGGCCTCTTTGACAAACTGCACTGCGATGCCGCGTGAGGTCAAATCTTCAACGATGGCTAGCAAGTCACTCAAACTGCGAGCCAATCTGTCCATGCTGTGTACGACCACTGTGCTGCCATGAGGCCAGTTACCAGTCAGTAACGCTTGCAGTTGTGGCCTGTCTGTGTTCTTGCCTGAAGCCTTGTCCACGAACGTCACAGTTAAATCTTCACCGTCCAGTTGACGGTCAATATTTTGGTCTGTGCTGCTGACGCGGATGTAGCCTATGCGAATTGGGGTTTGTGCTTGCATGTGTTGCTCTTGCAGTTGTTGGTGTCGATGTCAAGTCTGGCACCTGCAACACGGTCTGTCGATCCACTTGTTTATCAGTCCTGTTTTGACATTTCTGCTTTGTCATGCGGGGGTTTACTCAGTTCGTACACTCAACTCGCATCTCGGCATAACTGCACACAAGTGCTTGGGGGTTGGCTTTGAGTGATTTAGTGGGAACTATTGCAGTGGTGTTACAGGGCTGCATTACATGCATCCCACTCAATGCACTTATCACTCACTGCCGTTCGTTCAAACTGCATTTCGTTAATTTTTTTAATTATTTGACTTGGCTGAATGCAACTGCGTTGCATGAAGTGTTTCAATATTTTGTTAGATTACGATTGCTTGCTCAGAGCTTGCCTGATTCGGCAAGTTGCTACATTTTGTTGAGTTGACATCATGCTTTGGTCTCACACAGCTCCTATCGAAGCAAGGGCAGGTTATGCGATCTCCCTTATTACGTGCTAGCTTTTTACGCAAGTAGTTTGTAGCCGACCATGGCACCAAACACTTTGTGGGTTTAAGTTATTTCCCACTCACATCCAACCATGTACAACATCGCAAATGCGTTGCTGAAGGCATTGCATTTAAGGCATCCCGTCTGGGGTAGTGCGATGAGGCGAACTGAGACTAGTTCGATTTCGCGTTACGTCACGCCACCATTGCGAACGAATACGGCTCTTCAAGGTGAGCAAACCTCTGCATGTTTATAAAGTTATTTATGTCTTGCAGTTGAAGCCACTGGCAAATCTGGTTTTGGATTTGACCGTTGTTTTTCAGTGCCGACCACTTGCCATCTTGGTCGACTTCGCGCAAGGCCACCAATATCGTTATGGCTTTGCAATAGGAGCCCAACATGCACATTTACTCAGCCTACGTTCGCGCCAATGGACAGGTCATCCAAACACAAGTTTGCGCCAACAACATCAGCGACGCCATCAATTTGCTCAAGGGCATGTACGGCAGCGATAACCTCGTCCACTTGCCACAGTTGGTCAGCTAAGCCATGTCCAAGTTTGACGCAGCCAACTTAGCCTTGTTTATTGGCACAGAGCACTACTATCGCCACACTCGTCACGCAGTTCTTACTGATGGCACCAAGTACTTGGCAGAAACAGCTGGTGCATTTTGGTTGATGGATACCATTGCCAGTTTCTTGCCTCAGTTCACTGGTAAACAAGATTTCATTGTTGCCAAGTTGGTTCGTACTGGCAATGCTGCACAGCTAACACTGGATGATGGCAATGGACGTGTACTAGACCAACAGCACATCGAGTACACCGACTTCCCACTCACATCATTCCAGCTGTATGCATGTTGGGGTAGTGAGTTTTGGGTGCTGATGCTGTGTAGCGAATACTGAATGCTGGGTACGCCGCCTGTGTAAATATATGGGAGGCATACACCCATGCGATTACACGAAATATTTACCGACGAAGAATGGCAACGGCTGGAACAGCTGATTTACGCCAGCACATACAAGGCATTGGCTGCGTATCAGCAGCAACGTGCAACACAACAGCGCCTTGCATCTAAGCCAGCTGCAACACTCAAACCCCAAGTTGCCAACAAGGCAAAAGCACTGGCACGTAAGGTCAAACTGCCACCACATGCAGCGCCACCAAAAGCGTTGCCCAAACCAGTGCTGCAAACGCAAAGTCAAGCATCAGCGCCACAAGCGTATCGCCTCATCAAAACGGTCAAGCCATTGCCGCCACCCACCACACGCATGGCTATGACTAAGGCAAGGCCCGTAATTAAAAAGCCAGCACCCCCAAGCATTACTGACCCCAACGCTGTTGACCAAGCTGCAAGACGAATGTTGCCGCAGGACAAGCGTGGCCCCAATGTCATCGACTTGATTTCACAGTGACGAATGAGGGTCGGAGAGCGGTAGAGCGTTTTTTTGCAAGGCCATGTCCGTGTCGATAAACGAAGGCGCCAATACAGCAGAGGCTATGCGAAATGAAATGCTTAATTTAAGCTTTTTGGAGAGCAGAGACCGGCAGTTTGGTCGGTGTATTGGTCGCAATTTTGGCTAGGTGGCAACAGACTAAAGGTGCTTACACAACGAAAGGACAAGCACCATGGCTACATTAAACGCCCTTAAATTGACCACCGCCCGTAAACCTCGCGCATTGCCTGATGCAGTCAAGCGCCGCAATAAATTAATTTTGAAGTTGACGGAACAACGCGAATTGGCAATGGCACAGAGCGAAGGCCGCACGTATGCACCCAAGCGTTTAAGAACCGTGCAGGACGCTGACGGCAATCGCGTTGTACGTGAACAAGCTGTACGCATCAAGCCTTGGTGGTGGACGGGTGAGAAAAACGAAACCTTGTTGGCAGTGTTCTACGGGAGCAAAACGCTGGAGTTGGTTAAAGGTAAAACTGCGGTGGAAGTCGCCAACAGCAAAGACCTCATCAATGTGCTGGACGTGCTGATTGGCGCTGCACAAAACGGCGAACTGGATGCACAGATGGATGCGGCAAGCAACAAGCTGCGTGACGGGTTTAAGAAGTAACCCATAGTTAATCCATACCCGCACAGCACTCACCCTGCAATTAAGCAGCGTGGGTGCGTCTGCTTTGAAGCATGGCGATGTTTTGTTCCCCAGTGACCGTGCTTGCATAGTGGTTGTTGATGACTTCCACACTGGTACGTGCGTTTCGCGCCAGCGTCACCAAGTCAATGCCCTGTCCGTACAGCAAGCGGAACGTGATGGCACTATGGCGCAGGCTGTACAAGCTACGTGGGTGGCCATGCGGGTTGAGCTTTAGCCCTGTGTGTTCCAGTACCCAGTTAAACATAAAACTCAGTACCGTCAGTGCATAGTTGCGGTTGGGTATTTCGGGTAAGAACAAATAATCGTTGGGTTTTGCACGGTTTTTAGCTACTTGGTGCTGCTGGATTTGCTGGTAGATGCGTACGGCTGGGTACAAGGTAACGATGGGCGCTGTGTGCAACTTGGTCTCTGGCAAGGTCAAGCGCAAGTAAGTGTTGTTGCCGCGCACGACTTCAATGTGACGATGGCGGATTTTGGTCAAGTCACCTGGCCGTATAAAGCTGTTGACCATAAAACCAATCGCCCACGCAACATCTGGCGGCATGGTGTGATCGTTGTAAGCCTGTTTTATTTTTTTGCGAATATCGCGCTTGCTGCTGGGGTGCTTTTGTCCACGCATTGCACGTGCCGCACGTAGCAGGGTCCAGTATTCGGTGGGTGTAAATGCACCGCGTGAAGCAGCTCGAATTTTAATTTTGGGGAACTCTGGCAGCTGGCCTAACTCGCCAATACGCACAGCATGGGTCAGCACCTTACGCACAACGATGAGGTAATGACTGACAGTGGTGGTGCTGTATTTGACGCTGAGTGCTTGCGCGAAATCTTGCAGTGCTGCAAAGTCAATGTCACTTGCAAGTCGCATTCCAAAGCGTGGCAGTACCAGTGCGTCCAAACGGTTGCGGAACATGCGTAAGCTGCCAGCGCCAAATTCCCCTCGATCAACCCTCGCTTGCTCGTCTGCATACACCTGTGCAGCCAATGCACCAAACGTCAGTCGATGCTTGGAAGTTGGGGCTGCTGCATGAGTGACCGCTTGCGGTGCAAGCTGCTTGACCAACAAGTCCTCGTAAAACCATCGTGCAAAACGTTGCGCCATTGGCAGCGATGTTGTTTTGGTGCTGCGCTTGTGTGTTCGCCCTGTAACCCAACAACGCACCTGCCAATATCGGCTTGCGGCAATTTTGTAAACCACTAGCTTGCTGGGATAGCCGTGTACTGCTGTGATGGTTGCTGGTATGGGTACGGTGCGTTCGCGTGGGCTTAGACGGTCGTTTGCAGCGTGGGTGGGGTAGTGCGTGAAGTGCTGGAGCATGGGGTTAGCCTACAGTTGTACACCGTGTCGCGCGACCTGAAAGTTGAGGCCATGCACGATTTGCAAACGCTTGGAAGCCGTGCATTTGCCGCTGACCAGCCGTGCTTGCCATGATGAAAATATGTTGCTGTGCTGCTGAGAAATACGCTGGTGAGTTGTACACCGCAGACCGTACAACTTTGAGCCAAACGGTCGCGGCACTCTCGTGGCAAAGTCAACGCACACTGTCGATACCTTCAAGCACCTTCGATCAAAATTAAACCCTCGTTGCATTGGCCGCTTTGTCTGCCATCTCTGCATTTGCTCAATCTTCAGTCGTGATCGACGGTTACTTTGACCGTGGTTACACATCTTTGAACAGCAACGCAGACATCAAAGATTTGAAAACTGTTGCATCATCCGCTGGTACCACAACTGTTGGTATCAAGGTTCGTGAAGACCTCGGCGGTGGCTTGTCTGTTGGCGGTTCTGTCAACACTGACTGGGCTGACTTCGGCGGCGCATCACAATCTAACGCAGCAGGTACTGCGCAAACAGGTGGCTTTGCTAACAGCCAATCTTTCGTGGACGTGACTGACGCCAAACTCGGCACATTGCGTTTGGGTGCGCCCAACAGCTTCACGCTGACTAACGCCACAGCAGTTGCATCACCTGCCTACTCAACAGGCATTGGTTCTGCTTATAGCTCTAGCTTTTCTATCGCTAACGGCTTAGGTACCGGTTCGGCTGGTAAGGGTGGCTTGGTGGATATCTCTGCGATCGCTGCTAGCAAAACACACAAGGGTCAGCGTGCGATCCGCATCGCCAACTCTGTTCAATACTCTTCGCCAGTCGTTTTGGGTGGCTTGAGCGTTCACGTTGGTTACACACCACAGAACAACAACGATACGACTACTTTCGCGGCTGCCACGCCCAACACTAACAGCGTTGGCGCGAAAGAATTTGCATTGCGTTACACAAATGGTCCCTTGGACGCAATGTACACAAGTATCAAGTACACCGTTGGCGGCAACGCATTGTCTGCAGGTGCAGGTACATCAAGCACTAACAACTTGGCAGGCATGAGCAGCACACAAAACTTGCTGGGTGCTACTTACACTGTGATGCCAGCTTTGAAGTTGCACGCTGGTTACGGCACTTTCGGCTCTGATGCTGATCAGTTCAAAGGTTCGAGCAAGCAGTTCGGTGCCACATACACCACTGGCGCATGGGTGATTTCTGCCCAACAAGCAAAGGTTACCGACGAAGGTACAGGCAACTCTCAAAGTGGTGGTGCAAGCACTGCAGTGCAGCAATATGACCGTAAGTTGACTGGCGCTGGCGTGGATTACAACTTGAGCAAAACAGCTCGTGTTTACGCTCGCTACGACAACATCAATTACGCAACAAATGCTGCGGCTTTCACAGCAGATGCTGGCTCTACACAAAAGCGCTACGCAATCGGCGTCAGCAAATCTTTCTAATCCCCATGCTGGCTTAGCCAGTTAAGGATTTAAAAGTCTAAAACCCGCTACGGCAACGTGGCGGGTTTTTTATTGCCTCAACGAAAACGCTCTTCGTGCAGTTTTCCACTGTGTCTGCTAGTTGCTATTGCCCAGCACGTTTCTCAGCGTTGTCGGCGGTTTTCGCAAGCGTGTGGGGTGTGACCGTTACTGCGGTAACGCTGGGCCCTACAAAAATAACTCACAAATGTGAGATTTCTGGCGCAGCAGCAAAACCTTAACTTAAGTATTTCATTTCGCTTAGTGTCTACAGTGTTTCCCCATTCGCTTATCGACACGGACACGGCCTTGAAGATCATCGCTCTGCCGTGCTTCTAGCCCCGTTCGTCGAGCGATAAAAGGTCAATGGGGTTCATACCCTGCTTGTTCTTGGGCAGCATTCGGCGTGCAGCTTGGTCCACATCCCCAAAGTTTTTAACGTCCTCATCTTTTGGGGTGTTGGTGTTTTGCTTGATAACAGCGCGAGTGGGTGCAGGCAATGGCTTGGGTACTTTGATGGGGTTGTAGTTTTGGGGTGTGGTGGACTGCGTGGGGGCCGCTTGTTGCTGGGGTTGTGCAAGTGGTTTTGGGGCTGGTACATGGGGCGCACGTTTGACCTTGTTTGTCAGCTGCTTTTTGCGCTTGGCGACTTGGGGTTTTAACTTGGCTGTTGTGGTTGCTGCTTGCTGGCGCTGAATGGCGGCAAGGCGTTGCTGCTGTTGGTATGTGGCTAACGCTTTGTAGACGTTGGCATAGATCAGCTGTTCCAACTGTTGCAGTTCATCTGCACTCAAAAATTCTTGTAGTCGCATGGTTGTCCCCTTGTGTTGTATTTAACTGGGGCACAGGGTGCAGGGGTTAGCTAATTTGCTGGACAAACCCCACGATATTGGCTGCGCCGTCTAGGAGCTGGCGTGACGAGAACTAGGGATCTGAAGTTCAATACAACCGTTTTTTTTGAGGTCGGTTTCCACTTCTTTTAATGCGCTGTTTGCAGCGCCGTCTTCACCACATCTTGCGTGAGCTGCATGGCTGCTTTGTGCGTCGCCGTCATGGGGCGGCGGGCTGACCACACCAGCATGAGCTGACTCATGAGTTTGGGTTTTTCCACGCGGTGGGTGGTGAAATCTTGGGGTTTGGCAAAGTTGCTCAGGGTGTAAGCGGGCAGCACGGCGTAGCCCATGCCTTCTTTGACCAATTCCAAAATCGCGTTCAAGCCGTCAATCTCCAACACGATGTTGGGTTTGCAATTGAGGCGCAACATTTCGGTGTCAATTAGCAAACGAAACGCATTTGGGCGGCTGGGGGCGATGAGCGGCAGCTTGGCTAGGTCGGCCAGTTGCACCACGTTTTTGAGTGGGGTGTTGCCCGTCAGCGGCTTGCTTTTTTTGCCGGCTATCAGCACCAAGGTGTCTTCGTGCAGCACTGACATTTCCAAATCGGGTGAGGGTGCTGGGTTGTAGAGCACGGCCATGTCTAGGCGACCGGCGCGCAAACTCTCGACCATCAACACTGAGAAACCTTCGGTCAAAGACAGTTGCGCATGTGGCAAGGCTTGCCGAAACCCCATGGTCAGAGGCACGGTCACCAGCTTCGACAAGCTGGGCGGCAAACCAATCGACACACGCCCCGCCAACGCGCCGCGTACCGAGCCCAGCTCTTCTTGCGCGACTGCCACTTGGTGCAAGATGCCTCGTCCGTGTTCGAGCAACACCAAGCCGGCTTCGGTCACGGTCACGCCACGGCCATTGCGCATGAGCAAGTTTTGATGCAACTCCACTTCCAGCTGACGCACATGGCGGCTCAGCAGCGGTTGCGGAATATTCAAGGCTTGCGCCGCTTTGGTGAAGCTGCCCAGCTCAGCCACGCGCACAAATGATTCGATTTGTTTGAGTTCCATACGATTCCCAAATTTGAATAACCAATTGTCCGTTATTTAAAAACGTTATAGCAGCTAGTTCGTCGTTTCAAGCCTATTTTTGGGGTAAATCTCTAGAATCATCCGCATGCACACACCTTCCTCATCACTTGTTCTGCGCGGCATTTCGTCCATGGCCACCAAAGCCTTGTTGGCCGATTTGACGCAAGCCTATACAGCGCAAACCGGCGTGTCGGTGCAGATTGAATCTGTCGGCGGTGTCGATGCCGCCAAGCGCGTGCAAGCAGGCGAAGCGTTTGACATGGTGTTGCTGGCGTCCGACGCGATTGAACGTTTGATCGCCTCGGGCCATGTGCAAACTGGTTCACGCCACGATTGGGTGCGTTCACCGGTGGCAGTCGCCGTGCAAGCAGGCGCGTCTCGCCCTGACTTGAGCAACGAAGCTGCCGTGAAGGCGGCTGTGTTGGCCAGTCCCACACTGAGCTATTCGACAGGCCCAAGTGGCGTGTACCTTGAAAAGTTGTTCGAGCGCTGGGGTATTGCCGATGAGGTGAAAGCCCGCATCGTGGTGCCGCCACCCGGCACGCCCGTGGGCGCTCTGGTGGCCAGCGGCAAAGCCGCTTTGGGTTTCCAGCAACTGAGTGAGCTGATTGCATTGCCAGGCATTGATGTGCTGGGCACTTTGCCTGCCGATGTGGCGTTCATCACCACGTTCTCGTCGGGCATTCCTTCGGTCATCGCCAACGATGCCGCGCGCATCGAGGCAGTGAAAGCGTTTTTGCAGTTCTTGTCTTCGGCTGGCGTGGAAGACGTCAAGCGCAAGCAAGGCATGGACTGGCTTTGATTTTTTATTTTTTGTAAGAAGGGGTATTCATGTCTCTCATCATCGACGTACACGGTCACTACACCACAGCGCCTAAGGCGCTGGAAGAGTGGCGCAACAAACAAATCGCGGGCATCAAAGACCCCGCCATGATGCCCAAGGTGTCTGATTTGAAAATCAGCGACGACGAGTTGCGCGAAACCATCGAGACCAACCAACTCGCCAAGATGAAAGAGCGCGGCTCTGACATCACCATCTTCAGCCCACGCGCCAGCTTCATGGCCCACCACATTGGCGACTTCCAAGTGTCATCCACTTGGGCCGCCATTTGTAACGAGCTGTGCTTCCGCGTGTCTGAGCTGTTCCCCAACAACTTCGTGCCTGCGGCCATGTTGCCCCAGTCGCCCGGTGTCGACCCCGCCACGTGCATTCCTGAGTTGGTGAAGTGCGTTGAGCAATACGGCAACGTCGGTATCAACCTCAACCCCGATCCCTCAGGCGGTCACTGGACATCGCCCCCTCTGAGCGACAAGTCTTGGTACCCCATCTACGAAAAGATGGTCGAGTACGACATTCCCGCCATGATCCACGTGTCGACCAGCTGCAACGGCTGCTTCCACACTACCGGCGCGCACTACCTGAACGCCGACACCACCGCCTTCATGCAGTGCTTGACCTCGGACTTGTTCAAAGACTTCCCCACTTTGAAGTTCTTGATTCCTCATGGCGGCGGTGCTGTGCCTTACCACTGGGGCCGCTTCCGTGGCTTGGCGCAAGAGCTGAAAAAGCCTTTGCTCACCGAGCACTTGATGAACAACATTTACTTCGACACCTGCGTGTACCACCAGCCTGGCATCGACTTGTTGACCAAAGTGATTCCGGTCAAGAACATCATGTTCGCATCCGAAATGATTGGCGCGGTGCGTGGCATCGACCCAGAAACCGGCCACTACTACGACGACACCAAGCGTTACATCGAGTCCACCTTGAACCTCAATGCCGACGAGCGCCATCAGGTGTACGAAGGCAACGCACGTCGCGTGTTCTCACGCTTGGACACCAAACTCAAGGCCCAAGGCCGCTAATTCAGAGGAGACAACACATGTACGAACTCGGCGTTGTGTATCGCAACATCACCCGCGCAGACCGCGCAGCAGCAGACGGCTTGGCCGCTTTGGGCTCAGCCACTGTGCACGAAGCCATGGGCCGTGTGGGCTTGCTCAAGCCTTATATGCGCCCCATCTTTTCTGGCTGCCAAGTGTCTGGCACGGCCGTGACCGTGCTCTTGCACCCCGGCGACAACTGGATGATGCACGTGGCCGCTGAACAAATTCAGCCCGGCGACATCGTGGTGGCCGCTGTCACCGCCGAATGCACCGATGGTTACTTTGGCGACTTGTTGGCCACCTCGTTCCAAGCACGCGGCGCACGCGCCCTCATCATCGACGCCGGTGTGCGCGATGTGAAAGAGCTGCAAAAAATGAACTTCCCCGTGTGGAGCAAAGCCATCAGCAGCAAAGGCACCATCAAAGCCACGCTCGGCTCAGTCAACATCCCCGTGGTGTGCGCTGGCATGTTGGTCACCCCTGGTGACGTGATCGTGGCCGACGACGACGGCGTGGTGTGCGTGCCCGCTGCACGCGCTGCAGAGACTTTGGCTGCTGCACAAAAGCGTGAAAGCTTTGAAGGCGAGAAGCGCGCTAAATTGGCCTCAGGCGTGCTGGGCCTCGACATGTACAAAATGCGCGAGCCTTTGGCCGCTGCAGGTTTGAAATACATCGACTGATGCAGACCGCCTTGAACGCTCGTCAACGTTTAGCCGCTGTGGTGTTGTGTGTTTCGACACTGTGCGCCGGGGCTGCGCATGCCCAAGACTTTCCGACCAAACCCGTACGCATCCTCACGCCGTTTCCCGTGGGCAGTGGTCCTGAGGGCGTGTTGCGTTTGGTGGCGGACAAGTTGTCACGCGCGTGGGGTAAGCCAGTGGTGGTGGAGAACAAGCCGGGTGGCAATGGCTTCATCGCCATCGACACCTTCAAACGCGGCGCGACCGATGGCCATGATTTGATTCAGCTCGACAGTGTGCATCTGTCGGCCTACCCGCATTTGTTCAAGAAGCTGCCTTATGACGCCAAGACCGATTTCGAGCCCTTGGCACCGTTGTTTAAAACCTACTTTTTTGTGACGGTGCCCACCGACAGCAAATACAAAAAAGTGTCTGACCTCATTGCCGATGCCAAAGCGCATCCGGGTCAGCTGAACTACGGTTCGTGGTCTGTCGGCAATCCCGTGCATTTGGGCTCGGCGTTGTTCGAGTCGGTCACGGGCACGGACATGCAGCACGTGATTTACAAAGAAACCAGCATGCTGTACAGCGGCGTGGCCACGGGTGAGTTGTCATTTGCCTTAGGGTCGAATGCCACCGCAGGTGCCATGTACCGCGCAGGCAAATTGCACTATTTGGCAGTGGCTGCGCCTAAGCGCTTGAGCGCGTTCCCTCAAGTGCCCACCATCGGTGAGTCAGGCGGTCCTGCTGGTTTTGAAGTGAGTGGTTGGACCACCATCGCAGCACCGCGCGGATTGCCCAAAGCCGTGACCGACAAAATTCAACGCGACATCGAAAAAGCCTTGGCCGAACCCGATGCGCGCGAAAAATTTAGCTCGTTTGCCTACGAGCCGTTCACGCTGAACCGCGAGCAGTTGAATGCCTACATTCAGGCCGAATCCAGCCGCTTTGGCGGCATCATCAAAAAAGCACAAGTTTCATTGGATTGATTGAAGACACAAGAGGAGCAACATGGAATTTCAAAAAACCCCCGGTTGGATGGATTGGTACACCGGCCCCAGTAAACCCACCTTCAAATTACCCGCAGGTGCAGTGGATGCCCACTGCCACGTGTTTGGCCCCGGCAATGAATTTCCGTACGCCCCTGAGCGCAAGTACACCCCTTGCGATGCGTCTAAGCACCAACTCTACGCGTTGCGCGACCATTTGGGCTTTGCCCGCAACGTGGTGGTGCAAGCCACTTGCCACGGCGCAGACAACCGCGCGATGGTCGATGCTTTGGTCAACTCAGGTGGTAAGGCGCGTGGCGTGGCCACGGTCAAGCGCAGCGTGACCGATGACGAAATTCAAGCCATGCACGATGCGGGTGTGCGCGGCGTGCGCTTTAACTTTGTGAAGCGCTTGGTCGACTTCACGCCCAAAGACGAATTGCTCGAAATCGCCAAACGCATCCAGCTCTGGGGTTGGCATGTGGTGATTTATTTCGAAGCCGTCGACTTGCCCGAGTTGTGGGACTTCTTCACCGCACTACCCACCAATGTGGTGGTGGACCACATGGGCCGCCCTGACGTGACCAAGCCTGTCGATGGCCCCGAGTTTGAGCTGTTTGTGAAGTTCATGCGCGAGCACAAAAACGTGTGGAGCAAAGTCACTTGCCCCGAGCGTTTGTCAGTGTCTGGCCCCAAGGCGTTGAACGGCGAACAAAACGCGTACAAGGATGTGATTCCCTTTGCCAAGCGCATCGTGGACGAGTTCCCCGACCGCGTGATCTGGGGCACCGATTGGCCACACCCCAACCTCAAAGACCACATGCCTGATGACGGCTTGTTGGTGGACTTCATTCCGCACATCGCGACCACACCTGAGTTGCAAAAGAAACTCTTGGTGGACAACCCGATGCGCTTGTATTGGCCAGAGGAGACTTTTTAAGATGGCACTCGACAAACCCTACAAAGACGTTCCCGGCACCATCATTTTTGATGCCGAGCAATCGCGCAAAGGCTACTGGCTCAACCAGTTTTGCATGTCGCTCATGAAAGCGGAAAACCGCACACGCTTCAAAGCCAACGAGCGCGCCTACCTCGACGAGTGGGCGATGACCGAAGAGCAAAAGCAGGCTGTGTTGGCTCGCGATTTGAACTGGTGCATGCGCACTGGCGGCAACATTTATTTCCTCGCCAAAATCGGTGCCACCGATGGTTTGAGCTTTCAGCAAATGGCGGGCTCCATGACCGGCATGACCGAAGAGGAATACCGCAACATGATGTTGAAGGGGGGCCGCTCCGCCGAGGGCAACCGCTACATCGGTGAAGACGGCGACGCTCAAGAAAAGAACCAACCCCAAGGCGCAGGCAAGAAAGGCTAAGCACATGGCACGCATCACCGCATCTGTTTACACCTCGCACGTCCCCGCCATTGGCGCGGCGATGGACTTGGGCAAAACCCACGAAGACTATTGGAAGCCACTGTTTGCAGGCTACGACTTCTCCAAACAATGGATGAAGGACAACAAGCCCGACGTGATCTTCTTGGTCTACAACGACCATGCCACCGCGTTCAGCTTGGACATGATTCCTACCTTCGCCATCGGCACCGCGGCTGAATACAAGCCCGCCGACGAAGGCTACGGCGCACGTCCTGTGCCGGTGGTCAAAGGCCACCCTGAGTTGGCCTCGCACATCGCGCAGTCGGTGATTCAACAAGACTTCGACTTGACCATCGTCAACAAGATGGATGTGGACCACGGTTTGACCGTGCCTCTGTCTTTGATGTGCGGTGAGAAAGACCCCGTCAAAGACGCGTGGCCTTGCCCCGTGATTCCGTTCGCCGTGAACGTGGTGCAGTACCCCGTGCCAAGTGGTCAACGTTGTTTCAACCTTGGCCAAGCGATTCGCAAAGCGATTGAGAGCTACGACGAAGACATCAATGTGCACATCTGGGGCACAGGCGGCATGAGCCACCAGTTGCAAGGCGCGCGTGCGGGCCTGATCAACCGCGAGTGGGACAACAACTGGCTCGACTTGATGATCAACGACCCCGTGGCTTGCGCCAACGTGCCGCACATCGACTACGTGCGCGAAGCCGGCAGCGAAGGCATTGAGTTGGTCATGTGGCTGATCGCCCGTGGCGCGATGGCTGACGTGAACAACGGAAAAGTCACAGGCCCAGCGCCTAAGTTGACCCATCGCTTCTATCATGTGCCTGCTTCGAACACCGCAGTGGGTCACGCCATTCTTGAGAACGCATAAGAGGAAAACCAACATGAGCAAAACCATCAAAGTCGCCTTGGCAGGCGCAGGTGCCTTCGGTATCAAACACTTGGACGGCATCAAAAACATCGACGGCGTGGAAGTCGTCTCGTTGATCAGCCGTGATTTGGAAAAGACCAAAGAAGTCGCAGACAAATATGGCATCAAACATGTCACCACCGACTTGGCTGACAGCTTGGCCTTGTCTGAAGTGGACGCTGTGATTCTTTGCACGCCCACTCAAATGCACGCTGCACAAAGCTTGGCTTGCTTGAAAGCTGGCAAGCACGTGCAAGTGGAAATCCCCTTGGCCGATAGCTGGAAAGACGCCGACGAAGTCGTGCGCGTGGCCAAAGAAAAAGGCTTGGTGGCGATGTGTGGTCACACCCGTCGCTTCAACCCCAGCCACCAATGGGTGCACAACAAAATCAAAGCGGGCGAATTCAACATCCAACAAATGGATGTGCAAACCTACTTCTTCCGCCGCACCAACATGAACGCCTTGGGTCAAGCCCGTAGCTGGACCGACCACTTGCTGTGGCACCACGCTGCCCACACGGTGGATTTGTTTGCTTACCAAGCTGGCAGCCCCATCGTCAAAGCCAATGCCGTGCAAGGCCCCATCCACCCCACATTGGGCATTGCGATGGACATGAGCATCCAGTTGCAAGCGGCCAACGGTGCAATTTGCACCTTGAGCTTGTCGTTCAACAACGATGGCCCCTTGGGTACTTACTTCCGTTACATCGGCGACACCGGGACGTACTTGGCTCGTTACGACGATCTGTACACCGGCAAAGAAGAGCAAATCGACGTGTCGAAAGTGGCGGTGTCTATGAACGGCATTGAGTTGCAAGACCGCGAATTCTTCGCTGCGATCAAAGAAGGCCGTGAGCCCAATTCGAGCGTCGCCCAAGTGCTGCCTTGCTATAAAGTCTTGCACGAGTTGGAGTTGCAGCTCAACGCCTAAGCCCTCGGTGAGTCGCTCAAAGCACGCCTTATTTGGCATCGGCTTGCTGCTGATGGCCTTGGCGTGCTTTGCTGTTTTGGATACCACCACCAAACGCGTCACCATGGTGCTGCCCATCATGATGGCGGTGTGGGCGCGTTACTTTTTCCAAGCCTTGCTCATCACCGCGGTGGTGTTGCCACTCAAAGGCTTGGCAGTGTTGACCACACAGAATCCTCGGCAGCAACTTGCACGGGGTGTGTTACTGGCAGTGGTCACCGGCTTGGCTTTTTCAAGTTTGAAGTTTTTACCTGTCGGTGAATTCACCGCCATCAACATGACCGCGCCTTTGCTGGTGACCTTGTTGGCGGCGCGCACATTGGGTGAGCACGTGTCGCTGCAGCGCGTGTGGCTGGTGTGCGGTGGGTTTGTGGGCACGCTCATCATCGTGCGGCCCGGCACCGATGTGTTTGGTTGGCCCTTACTCATTCCGATGACTTTGGTCATCGTGAATGCCGCGTTTCAGTTGCTCACCAGCAAAATGACGCGCACCGAAGACGCCATGACCACGCAGTTCTACACCACCTGGGTGGGCACGGCGTTGACGTCTCTCCCTTTGTTTTGGTTTTGGGTGCCGGTCACTGAAACGCGGGTGTTGCTGGAGTTGGTGCTCATGGGCGCTGCCGGTGCGACCGGGCACTTCTTACTTATCTTGGCGTTCGAGCGCTCACCTGCGGGCGCGTTGATGCCGTATATGTACGCGCAAATTGCCTTTGCCATGTTGGGCGGATGGTTGGTGTTTGACCATGTGCCCGATCAATTGTCGGTGGTGGGCATGGGCTTGATTGCTGTGTGCGGCACCGCAGGTGGGTTGCTCACGGTGTACGAGCTGCGCAAGAAAACCACGTGAAGCCACGCGTGGATCAACGCGTTTGAATTTGCATGAGCTGCTCACGCAGCCAAATGTGCACTGGATCTTGCTGATGCCGCACATGCCAAATGGCATACATGGGCATCTCGGGTGTTTCAAACGGCACAGGCGCATCGGCCAAGCCGCGCAGCAAACTTTGGCGTAACAAACCCGGCAATGTGGCCAACCGCTCAGTGCCCGCCACAAAAGCTGCCACGCCTGCAAAGTTACTCAAGGTCGCTGAGAAGCGACGATTCACACCTCGCTTGAGCAGCAGCTCGTCAATGTCCAAACTGCGACGCGGCTGGTGCACCACGGTGATGTGTTCGGCCGCTTCATACGCTTTGAGCGAGCGCGGTGCTTTGCGCATGGTCGGGTCGTAAAACACGCGGTAGCTATCGGCAAACAGGCGTTTGTGTTTGATGTCGGTGGCATCTGGCGGACGCGGGCTGATGACCAACTGGCAGTCTTGCGCACGCAGCATGTCGGCGCTGGGTACATCTGATGGCACCACGCGCAAGCTCACGTCTGGGGCTTGTGCTTGCAAGCGGTTGAGCAAACGCGGCAGCAACAAGTCGCGCTGCAAGTCATTGGCCGCAATGGTGAAGCACTGCGTCAGTCGTGCCGGTTCAAACGCACCGCTGTGCACAAAGCCTTGCAGCTGGGTGAGCAGCCCTTGTGCTTGCTGCGCCAAGGCTTCCGCCCGTGCCGTGGGCACAATGCCGCGCCCCGATTTCACAAACAGGGCATCACCCACGATGGCCCGCAAACGGTCCAACTGATGACTCACCGCCGATTGGGTGATGCCCAACGTATGCGCGGCCGCGGTGACGGAGCCTTGCTCAATGACGGTGTGGAGCAAATGCAGCAAATGGCCGTCCAAATCCAAATGATTAAATTTTTTCATGGAATAAATGAGGATTGCTTTGTTTATTTTATGGGTTGAAAGCGCCACACTCCAGCTCATTCCAAAACTTCCAGCACGGAGACAACCATGAGCCACAAGCCTGAACCCATTTTTGGCACCACCTTGTTTGACGGCGACCAAGCCCAAAAAGGCTATGCACTCAACAAGATGTGCTACTCCTTCAACAGCGCCGACAACCGCAACGCCTTCAAAGGCAACGAAGAGGCCTACATGAAGCAATACGGTTTGAACGACGCGCAAGCCACCGCCATTCGCACCCGTGATGTGTTGGGCCTGATTGCCGCAGGCGGCAATGTGTACTACCTCGCCAAGTTCGCTGGCATTTTGGGGTTGGACGTGCAAGACCTCGGTGCCGCCCAGACCGGCATGACCAAAGAAGAATTCAAAGCCAAGCTGCGCGCTGCGGCCAACCAATAAACATCAGGAGACTTCATCATGGCAAACATCGTTGGCGGCCTCGCCTCATCACACATCCCTTCCATTGGCGGCGCGATTGCCAAAGGCATTCAGCAAGACCCGTACTGGAAACCATTTTTTGATGGTTTCCCGCCCATTCACGAGTGGTTAGGTAAGGTCAAGCCTGACGTGGCTGTGGTGTTTTACAACGACCACGGTTTGAACTTCTTCCTCGACAAAATGCCAACCTTCGCGGTGGGCGCAGCGGCGCAATACAACAACGCCGACGAAGGCTGGGGCATTCCCACACTGCCACCGTTCAAAGGTGCGCCTGATTTGTCATGGCACATCATCAACGAGTTGGTGGAAAAAGAATTCGACGTGGTGACTTGCCAAGAAATGTTGGTCGACCACGCCTTCACCTTGCCCCTCAAGTTGTTTTGGCCCGATGACGTGTGTCCTGTGTTGACCGTGCCAATTTGCATCAACACCGTGCAGTTTCCTTTGCCTTCCGCCAAGCGTTGCTACAACTTAGGCAAAGCCGTGGGCGATGCCATTCGCAGCTGGGACAGCGACTTGAATGTGGTGGTGTTGGGTACGGGCGGTTTGAGCCATCAACTCGACGGTGAACGTGCCGGGCACATCAACAAAAAATTCGATTTGGAATTCATGGACAGCCTGCAAAAGAACCCCGAGTGGGCCACGCAGTTCAGCATCCACGAGTTGGTCGAGAAGACAGGCACGCAAGGCGTGGAGCTGGTCATGTGGCTGGCCATGCGCGGTGCGTTGGGCAACCACGTGAAGCCTGTGCATCAAAATTATCACATCCCAATTTCCAACACGGCCACAGGTGTGATGGCGTTGGCGGCTGAATAGTTTTAAGCGTGCCGTGCGCGAGCCACGGCGTGCTTGGCAGCCAAGTAACCAAATGTCACGCCAGGCCCAATGGTGATGCCAGGCGCTGGGTAAATGCCGCCCATGATGGAGTGCATGTCATTGCCTGCGGCGTACAAGCCTTCAATCGCCGCACCTTGTGCGTTGAGCACGCGTGCATCGCCATCGGTGACCAAACCTGTGGCCGCGCCAATGTCGCCGGGGTAGAGCGCAATCGCGAAGAACGGGCCTTCTCGCAACGCACCCAAGCAGGGGTTAGGGCCTGGCCATGTGGCATCGCCGTTGGCGCGTTGGTAGTCGGTGGTGCCGCGTTGGAAGTCTTGGTCCACGCCTTGGTCGGCAAACGCATTGAAGCGCGCCACGGTGGCTTGTAGTTTGTCAGCCGGCACCTTGAGTTGCTTTGCCAAATCAGCCAAGGTGTTGCCTTGCTTCAAATAGCCATCGGCCAAGAAGGGCGCCAAGCCTTTGCTGTTTGCATCGTTGCCGGGGCGGATCATGCCAATGCCGTAGCGTTTCAATGCACCGGCATCGCACACCAACCACGAGGGCACGCTGGGTGTGGTCGCGTGGTGCGCTTGCATGGCAATGCCAAACAAGTGGTACGAGGTGGATTCGTTCAAGTAACGTTGGCCTTGGCTGTCCACGGTGATCATGCCGGGCTTGCCGCGGTCCATCACAAAGTGAGGGAAGGCAGCCAAACTGCCATCGGCACGTTGGCGTGTGGACACCGGGGCCCAAAACGCATGGCTCAAACTGCCGGTGCCGAGTTGGCCACCCGCTTGCAAGGCCAAGTCTTGTGCTTTGCCCGTGTGGCCGGGACCTGCTGGACACCACGCTTCTTGCGCGCCCGGCAACATGTGTGCGCGGCGTGTGGGGTGGCGGTTAAAGCCACCGCTGGCCATGACCACGCCGCCTTTGCTGCGCACGGTGCGTTTGATGATGCTGCCGTCAGGAAGTGTTTGTTGTAACACCACGCCTTGAATGGCGTTGTCGTCTTGCAGCAGTTGTGTGGCTTCGGTGGTCGTCACCAGCAAGCCTTGACGTTGGATGTAGCTGTACAGCATGCGCGCAATCATGGCGTTGCCCATGACCAAGCGTGTGCTGCGTGGGTGCAGCAGTTTGTCGAGGAAGTGGCGCACGATGATGCGCACGCTGTAGCTGAACGACTTCCAAGTTTCGGTCAAACGCAACAAGTGAAAGATGTCGTCGCGGTCCACCATCATGCCGCCGAGCACGGTGAACTCGGGGATGGGGTTGCGTACGAGCGGGAGGTTGGGGCCGAGCAACTTGCCATCAAACGGTTGTGGCTCAATCGCACGACCACGCAGCACCGAGCCTTCCAGCTCCGACAAATAGTCGGGGTGCAGCATGCGCACTTGAAATTGCAGTGCGCTGTTGGCTTCGAGTTTGGCAATGGCGTGTGGGCCGTTGTCGATGAACGCTTGGCGCAATTTAGGGTCTGAGCGCTCACCCACGGCGAGGTTCAAAAACGTGGCCACGCGTTCGGGCGTGTCGTCTGGGTTCACTTCCAAGCCGCGCTTGGTGCCAGGCACCCATGTGGTGGCGGCTGACAGTGCGGTGGTGCCGCCCACATGGGCCATGCGTTCGACCAGCAACACGCGTGCGCCATCAATGGCCGCGTTGAGTGCGGCAGAAAAGCCTGCACCGCCCGAGCCGATGACCACAAGGTCCACCGTGTCTTGGTCTTTGAATTGGGCGAGGTCGGTGTTGATGCGCTGAGACAGCAGATGCAAGGTGTCGCTCATGAATCAAATCTCCAACAGGAAGTTCACCATCAGCTCGCGCACTTGCGCAAACATGTCGGCACCTGTCACGGTCTTGCAGCCTTTGGCACGTGCCGCTGCAATTAAGGGCGTGATGGCGGGGGCGGTGATGACGCAACCCACAAACATGTCGGCGTTGATTTTGGTGGTGTCAATCGGTGTGGGGTCGGCTTCTTTCATGCCGATGGGCGTGGCGTTGACGGCAACATCAAAGCCGGTGGGGTCGGGGCTGCCTTGTGTGACTTTGCCGAGCTTCAAGCTGTTGAGTCGGTCGATCAACGATTGGCGGCGTTGGTCATCTGGGTCGTGAATGGCCAACTCGCTCACACCCGCCAACACCAAACTGTGCGCAATGGCAGATCCCGCGCCACCTGCACCCACCAGCAAAGCACGTTTGTTTTTCAACACGCAACCGTTTTTCTCCATCGCGCGCACATAGCCCAAGCCATCAAACATGTCGCCATGCCAGCGGCCTTGCGCATCGCGGCGCACGGTGTTGACGGTGCCCAAAAATGCGGCGCGCTCAGACAGCGCATCGCAAAACGCGGTGCAGGCAAATTTGTGCGGCACGGTGACGATGAGGCCGTCGATGTTTTGCGCGCGCTTGGTGCCAGCCCACCAGTCGGTCAAGTCAGCGGGGGCGACGTGGGCGGGGACGCAGATTGCGTCGCGGCCATGTGATTCAAACGCTTGGGTCACGCCGAAGGGCGATTTCACTTGAGCAATGGGGTCGCCAACAATGACGTGAACACGTGTGGCGCCGCTGTAGTTTTCGAGCATGGTGAGCAAAGGTGAAGTGGAGGAATGGTCCGCAGTTTATCCAAAAATGGAATTGCATTCAACTTTTGAACGAATTTCAATTTTCGTGCTAAAGTGCCGTTCATCTTCACCAACACACACCACCATGAGCGGCGTACTGGAACGAACTTTGGGTATCTTGGAACTCTTGTCCGAACAAGGACAAGGCGTTGAGCTGGCCGTGTTGGCCGACAAGCTCAACATGCCCAAAAGCGCCGCGCACCGTTTGTTGGCCGACCTCATTCGCTTCGGCTATGTGCGCCAAACCCGTGATATGGGCGAGTATGTGCTGACCACCAAGCTCGTCTCTTTGGGTTTGAGCTACCTCAGCAAAACCGGCGTCATTGATGTGGCCCAGCCCTTGTTGGATCGCTTGGCCGAACAAACCGGTGAGTTGGTGCGTTTGTCCGTGGTCGATGGTGACCGCCTCACATGGGTGGCCCGTGCGCAAGGTGCACGCCAAGGTTTGCGCTATGACCCAGACATGGGCAGCATTGCGCGCCTGAGCTGTTCGTCTTCGGGTTTGGCATGGTTGTCCACCATGAAAGACGACGATGCCTTGGCCTTGGTGTCGCAACAAGGTTTGGGTTTGCCGCAAGACTTTGG
>Ga0213920_1000471_pt1 | contig 31971 bp, 34 predicted proteins | sample McNCre1117MG_FD_161054 | JGI IMG/M metagenome (GOLD analysis project Ga0213920, IMG submission 161054) | Freshwater microbial communities from McNutts Creek, Athens, Georgia, United States - 11-17 MG | ecosystem: Environmental > Aquatic > Freshwater > Creek | place: USA: Georgia | collected...
CCTTGATGCGCGCCACGGCAAACTCAACCACACCCGACACACACTGCACCGTGGTGGTGATGGCCAAAATATTGCGCGTCCCCACCGAACCATCGGCATTGCGGTAGCCCTCGAAGGTGTAGCCCTCTAGCGGCGGCAAAGGTTCAGGCTTCACGGTGGCCATAGGCAAGTTATCCAACTCGCGAGCCGAGGGCATTTGAAGCAAACGCTCATGCACCCAGCTACCCGCAGCAATGTCTTTCAAGGCATAGCCAATCGCAATGCCATAGCGCAGCACCACGCCATTCGCCGGAATATCCACCAACGCCACCTTGTGCCCCTGGGGCACAGCGTCACGCAAGCACAAGCCATCTGGCAACACCGTGCCTGCGGGCAAACCACCGTGGTTGGCCACAATCGCCACGTTGTCTCGGGGCTGCATGCGGATGGTGAGTGGGGTCATCAAGGTCTCCTATCATTCGGCTTCGCATCGAAACCTTTACAAACGCAATGATAGCGGTACCATTTGTAAACACGCAAGCGAGGCAAGACAAAGAATTTCATGACCGACAAAGAACAGCCCAAACGCTCACGTCGCAGCAGCGGCGCCATCACCCTGCGCGATGTGGCCATGCTCGCGGGCGTAGCACCCATCACGGCGTCCCGTGCTATTAATACGCCCAACCAAGTCTCGCCCGATGTGTTGCGCAAAGTGCAAGAGGCGGTGCAACGCACCGGCTACGTGCCCAACCGCATGGCCGGTGGCTTGGCCTCCTCGCGCAGCCGCCTGATTGCAGCCGTGGTGCCCAGCACGGTGGTGTCGGTGTTCATGGAAACCATTGAGTCTTTGAACGGCACCTTGTTTGATGCCGGCTACCAGCTGATGCTGGGCCAATCGGGCTACTCTGCAGAGCGTGAAGAGCTGCTGCTTGAAGCCATCATTGGTCGCCGCCCCGACGGCATTTTCATCACCGGCATCTTGCCGCCGGGCAAGGCCCGCACACGCTTGCTGGCCTCGGGCATTCCGGTGGTCGAAACCTGGGATTTAACCCCCACACCGATTGACATGCTGATTGGCTTCTCTCACTCGGACATTGGCCGTGAAGTGGCCCAATTTTTGGTGCGTAAAAGTTATACAAAATTTGCCATCGTGCGCGCCGAAGATGAGCGCGCCGACCGCCGCACCCTCGCCTTTCAAGAAACCGTGGCACAACTGGGTTTGCCCCCTGTCTTTGTGACCAATGTGGGCGCCTCGCGCTCCCTCAAAAGTGGGCGCGAAGCCATGGCTCGCATCTTGGCCGAAGCCCCCGACGCACAAGCCGTTTTTTGCAGCTCCGACCTGCTCGCTTTGGGCGTGATGACCGAGGCCCGCGCACGTGGCTTGACTGTGCCAGACGACATCGCCGTGATGGGCTTTGGCGATGTGCCTTTTGTGGCTGACATGGTCCCCGCACTCACCACGGTGCGTATCAATGGCGGGCAAATTGGCACCCTCGCAGCTCGTTTTTTGATGGATCGCGCCGAAGGCCGTGACGTAGAGCCACGCATCGTGGATGTGGGCTTTTCCATCATCGAGCGCGACAGCACCCGCGCCTAGCGAAAACCCTGACGTAAAAGCATTGACGGCCAGTTTTGCCGTGGCTAACATGCGTTGAATCAATTTGGTAGCGCTACCAAATCCAATTTCAAAGCAACCTTCGCACAACCCAAACTTCACGTCACATCTATGGCTTCCTCTTCACACATGTATTCACGCCTGCTGTTGACAGGCGCCGCCGGTGGCCTAGGGCGTGTCTTGCGCCCACGCCTGAAAGCGCGTTGCGATGTGCTACGCGTCAGCGACTTGGGAGATTTGGGTGCAGCCCATGCTGGCGAAGAAGTCATGCCCGCCCCCTTGCAAGACCGTCCTGCTGTTTTCAAACTGCTCGAAGGCGTGGACGCGGTGGTGCATTTGGGTGGTATCTCTACAGAGCAACCGTTTGACGACATTGTGCAAGCCAACATCATTGGCGCCTACAACTTGTATGAAGCGGCTCGCACACACGGCACACGCCGCATCGTGTTTGCCAGCTCCAACCACGTCACTGGTTTTTATCGCCAAGACGAAGTGGTCGACCCCACCATGCCTGTGCGTCCCGATGGCTACTACGGCCTGAGCAAAGCCTTTGGCGAAAACTTGGCTCGCTTCTACTTCGACCGCTATGGCATCGAAACCGTGTGTCTGCGGATTGGCTCTTCGTTTGCAGAGCCCAAAGACCGCCGCATGCTCGCCACTTGGATGAGCTTCGACGACTTGGAGCGCTTGGTCATTGCCAGCCTCAACTCCCCCGTTGTTGGCTACAGCGTCATCTACGGCATGTCTGACAACAACCACGTCTGGTGGGACAACACACCCGCCAAACACATTGGCTACCGCCCGCAAGACAGCTCTGAGCCCTTCCGCGCAGCACTAGAAGCCAAGCAACTCACCCTCGATTTGAATGACCCTGCCGTGATTTACCAAGGCGGTGGTTTTGTCAAAGCCGGTCCTTTCTGAATTTCAAACCACAACAGGAGACAGCCATGAAAGTTCGTTCAAATTTACTCAAGACCTTGGTCGCCGCTGCGGCAACATCGCTTTTTGCGATGGGCGCAGATGCCATCGAATTCCGCTCCTCTGACATCCACCCCGACGACTACCCCACCGTGCAAGCCGTGCGCCACATGGGTGAAGAGCTGAGCAAGGCCACAGGCGGCAAACACAGCATCAAGGTGTTTTCCAAATCAGCGTTGGGCAATGAGAAGGACACGATTGAGCAAACCAAGCTCGGCGCCATCGCCATGGCCCGTGTGAACGTGGCGCCCATGAACAACATTTGCGCCGCCACCATGGTGCCCACCATGCCCTTCTTGTTCCGCTCGACCGACCACATGCGCAAAGTGCTAGACGGCGCTATTGGTGAAGAAATCTTGAAAGACTGTGAAGCCCAAGGCTTTGTGGGCTTGGCGTTTTACGACTCTGGCGCACGTTCGATTTACACCGTGAAGAAGCCCATCAAAACCTTGGCCGATGCCAAAGGCTTGAAGGTGCGTGTGCAACAAAGCGATTTGTGGGTATCACTGCTCGAAGCCATGGGCGCCAACGCAACACCTATGCCCTACGGCGAGGTGTACACCGCGCTGAAAACCGGTTTGGTCGATGCCGCGGAAAACAACTATCCCTCTTACGAGAGCTCACGTCACTTTGAAGTCGCCAAGTACTACAACAAGACCGAGCACTCGATGGCTCCCGAAATCTTGATCTTCTCCAAGAAGGTATGGGACACACTGTCAGCTGACGAACAAAAACAAATTCGTGCCGCCGCCAAAGAGTCTGTGACCTACATGCGCAAGCTGTGGGACGAGCGTGAAGCCAAATCACTGGCCATCGTCAAAGCGGGTGGTGCTGAAATCATCGAGGTGGACAAAGCTCCCTTCCAAGCCGCGATGAAGCCTGTGTATGACAAGTTCTTGAAAGACCCCAAGCTGCAAGACATGGTCAAACGCATCAACGCCGTTAAATAAAAATCATCCATGTACACACGCTTTTGTGCCGTCCTCGCGCGGCTTTGTTTGAAGGTGGGCGTCGGCGGCCTTGTGTTGCTGATTGCCGCTGTGCTCTACCAAGTCATTGGCCGCTACGTGCTCAACGACACGCCCACTTGGGCGGAGAGTGGCGCTGTGTTGCTCGTGCTCTACGTGACCATGCTAGGCATGGCTGTGGGCGTGCGCGATGCGGGTCACATTGGCTTGGAATCTTTGTTGGTGCTCGTGCCGGATGCCGTGCGCTTGAAGATGGAATTGCTCATCCACGTCCTCGTTTTAGGGTTTGGCGTGGTGATGGCCTACAACTGTGCCGTGCTGGCACAAAGCGTGTGGGATTACAAAATCCCGACCCTTGGTTTATCAGAAGCTTTCAAATACGTCCCACCTGCCATGGCCGGTGTGTTGATTGCCTTGTTTTCAATTGAACACATCATCGCCTTGACTCGCGGTGAAGAGGTGGAGCCATCATGGCACTGACCATTTTGTGCGTGAGCTTCACGCTGCTTTTGCTGCTGGGCGTGCCTGTCGCGTTCTCGATTGGTTTGTCTTCTTTGGCCACCCTGTTGTTTGAAGGCTTGCCTTTGGCGGTGGGTTTTCAACAAATGATTTCGGGCATGAACCCGTTCTCGTTCCTCGCCATTCCCTTCTTCATTTTTGCTGGTGAAATCATGATGTACGGCGGCATCGCCGACAAGATTGTGGATTTCGCCAAATCGCTCGCCGGTCATGTGCGCGGGGGATTGGGCATGAGCAACGTGCTCGCCTGCACCTTGTTTGGTGGCGTGTCGGGCTCACCGGTGGCTGACGTGTCTGCGATGGGTGCCGTGCTGATTCCGCAAATGAAAAAAGAAGGCTACGACGCGGACTATGCGGTCAACGTCACGACCCATGCTTCATTGGTGGGCGCCTTGATGCCCACCAGCCACAACCTCATCATCTTCACACTGGCAGCCAGCGGCAAGGTGAGCATTGCAGCCTTGATTTTGGCGGGCATCGTGCCAGCCATTGTGTTGACCATTTGTAACTTGGTGGCGGCGTATGCCGTGGCCGTGAAGCGCGGCTACCCTGCAGGCACCTTCCCAGGTTGGGCTGTGGTTGGACATTCGTTTGCGCAGTCGTTGCCTGGCCTCTTGGTGGTGGTCATCATCATCGTGGGTATTTTGTCGGGCGCGTTCACGGCGACTGAATCAGCCTCTGTGGCGGTGATTTGGGCGTTGTTCTTGGCCACGATGGTTTACAAAAAACTCACCCGCGAACAGTTCTTGAAAGCGGCAGCTAAAGCTGTCAAAAGCACGGGCGCCGTATTGCTGTTGATTGGCATCAGCTCCATGTTTGGCTACTTGATTGGTTTGTACGGTGTGGCCGAACTCACAGGACAAATGCTGTCGAGCATCAGTGCCACACCTTGGGTCATCTTCTTGTGCGTGAACGTCATCTTGTTTGTGCTGGGCACCTTCCTCGACATGGCAGCCACGATTTTGATTTGCACGCCGATCTTCTTGCCCATCTGTCAACAAATGGGCATGAGCACCGAACAGTTCGGCATCGTCATGCTCATCAACTGCGCATTGGGCTTAAACACCCCGCCCGTCGGCACCACACAGTTTGTGGGCTGCACGATTGGTGAAGTGTCGGTAGGCACTGTGATGAAAACCATTTGGCCGTTCTACGGCGGCTTGATTGCCGCCTTGATGCTGGTCACCTATGTGCCCGCGTTCTCCATGTGGTTGCCCAATCTGATTTTGAAATAACACCATGACTGACAAACCCGCTACGGCTTTGGGACCTGCCATTGCTTTTGAAGTCAACGCACGCTATCCAGACCCACGCGTTGAAGTGCTAGATGCGCGTTTTTTAAAACTGCGTTTGTTCAGCGCCAGCGTCGAGCAGCTGGCCACAGGCATGCGTTGGGCTGAAGGCCCGGTGTGGTTTGGCGATGGTCGCTACCTGTTGGTATCAGACATTCCCAACAACCGCATCTTGCGCTGGGACGATGCATCGGGCCACGTGAGTGAGTTTCGCAAGCCCTCGCACAACGCGAATGGTTTGGCACGTGATGCGCAAGGACGTTTGCTCGCCTGTGAACATCAAACACGTCGCATCACGCGCACCGAATACAACGGCGCCATCACGGTGCTGGCCGATGCGTTTGATGGCAAACGCTTGAACTCACCCAACGACATCATGTGCCAACGCAATGGCGCCGTGTGGTTCACCGATCCTCCCTTTGGCATCTCAGGCGATTGGGAAGGTGATGCAGCTACCGCTGAACTGCCTCATGCGTTATACCGCATTGACCCAAGCAATGGCGCACTCCATCAAGTGCTCACTGATATTGAAGGCCCCAATGGCTTGGCCTTCTCACCCGATGAGTCGGTGTTGTATTTGGTGGAGAGCCGTGCCAAGCCGCATCGCAAAGTGTGGGCGTATGACGTGGACACGAGCGGTGGACTGAGCCACAAGCGCTTGGTGATCGACGCGCAAGGGCCGGGTGCCTTAGACGGCATCGCCGTGGACATCGAAGGCAACATTTGGTGCGGATGGGGCAGCGATGGCTCAGCAAACGCAAAACCAGAAGAGCTTGATGGTGTGCGCGTGTTCGCACCCGACGGCACAGCCATTGGCCACATCCACTTGCCTGAGCGTTGCGCCAACCTGTGCTTTGGTGGCGCCAAGCACAACCGTCTTTTCATGGCGAGCAGCCATTCGCTGTACGCCCTCTACACCAACACACGCGGCGCGGCTTAAGCACGTGCCCGCACATCGGAGACTTCACATGAAAAAACGACATCTGCTTTTGGCTCTGCTGACCAGCACCTTGCTCATGGGCGCAGCACATGCATGGCCCGACAAACCCGTCACCTTGGTCGTGCCATTTCCACCAGGTGGTGCCACCGATTTGATTGCCCGCACCTTGGCGCCCAAGCTGCAAGAAAAACTAGGCGGCACCTTCATCACCGACAACAAAGCAGGTGCCACCGGCACAATTGGCGCAGGCTTTGTGGCACGAGCCCCAGCGGATGGCCACACGCTCTTGGTGTCGTCCCTCGGTCCTTATGTGATTGCGCCGCACTTGCTGGCCAAAGTGCCCTATGACGCGCTGAAAGACTTCGACTACATCAGCATCGCGGTGCAAGCCCCCAATGTGTTGGTGGTGCCCGCGAGCTCACCACACAAATCAATGGCCGATGTGATTGCTTTCCTCAAAGCCAATCCCAACAAAATGACGTTCGCCTCTTCAGGCAACGGCAGCAGCGACCACCTCACTGCTGAATTGTTTTGGTTGCAAACCAACACCACCGGCATCCACGTGCCTTACAAAGGCGGCGGCCCTGTGATGACCGATTTACTCGGCGCACAAGTGGACTCATCATTCATGAACATCAACACTGCGATGCCGCAAATCTTGTCAGGCAAGTTGCGCCCCCTGTCCATCACCAGTGCCAAGCGTTCACCACTTTTGCCCAATGTGCCATCCCTCGAAGAGCTGGGCATCAAAGAAGCCAATGTGTATTCATGGCAAGCCGTGGCAGCACCCAAAGGCTTGCCTGCGGACATCAAAGCCAAACTCCATTCAGCAATCGTGACGGGTTTGAATGACCCACAAGTCAAAACCAAATTGTTGGATTTAGGCTTTGAAATTGTGGCCAACACGCCCGAGCAATTCACCGCCTACCAGGCAGCTGAATTTGCACGTTGGAAAAAACTCATCGACTCACGCAACATCAAAGCCGACTAAGTTGGCGAGCAAAAAATTCATGTCTCACACCTCTCCCGTCATCACCCAATTGCGTGTCATCCCCGTTGCGGGTCAAGACAGCATGTTGATGAATTTATCTGGCGCACACGGCCCCTACTTCACGCGCAATCTGCTCATCCTCACCGACAACGCGGGTCGCACCGGTGTGGGCGAGGTCCCTGGTGGTGAAAAAATTCGCGCCACGCTGGAAGACGCCACCGAGTTGGTGGTCGGTCAAACCATTGGCAATGTGCAAGCGGTGCTCAATGCCATGCGCACGCGCTTTGCAGATCGCGATGTAGGCGGGCGTGGTCTCCAAACCTTCGACTTGCGTACCACCATCCATGCCGTCACCGCCGTTGAATCGGCCATGCTCGATTTGCTAGGCCAACACCTCGATGTGCCTGTGGCTGCGCTTTTAGGCGAAGGCCAGCAACGCAGTTCGGTCGAGATGTTGGGCTACTTGTTTTTTATTGGTGACCGCAAGCAAACCGACCTGCACTACCGCAGCGAGCCCGAAGCCGACAACGCATGGTTTCGCTTGCGCAACGAAAAAGCCATGACACCCGAGTCGGTGGTGCGCTTGGCCGAAGCCGCACGCGACAAATACGGTTTCAACGATTTCAAACTCAAAGGCGGCGTCCTTGCAGGCGAAGCAGAAATCGAAGCCGTCACCGCTCTGCATCAACGCTTCCCCGATGCGCGCATCACACTTGATCCCAATGGTGGGTGGCTACTCAAAGATGCAGTGCGCTTGATGCGCGACATGCGCGGCGTGGTGGCCTATGCTGAAGACCCTTGCGGTGCAGAAGAAGGCTTTAGCGGGCGCGAGGTGATGGCCGAATTCCGCCGCGAAACAGGTCTGCCCACTGCCACCAACATGGTGGCCACCGACTGGCGACAAATGGTGCACTCGCTCTCGCTACAAAGCGTGGACATTCCCTTGGCAGACCCGCACTTTTGGACCATGGCGGGCTCGGTGCGCGTCGCGCAAACCTGCCGTGATTGGGGGCTGACATGGGGCTCGCACTCCAACAACCATTTTGACGTCTCGCTCGCCATGTTCACCCATGTGGCTGCGGCTGCGCCAGGCAAGGTCACCGCCATCGACACGCATTGGATTTGGCAAGACGGCCACGGACTGACAAAAGAACCTTTGCAAATCATCAACGGTCATGTGCATGTGCCCAAAAAACCCGGCCTCGGTGTGGAACTTGACATGGTGGAAGTTGAAAAAGCCCACCAGCTTTATTTGCAACACGGCTTAGGCGCACGCGATGATGCCGTGGCCATGCAATACCTGATCCCCGGCTGGACGTTTGACCACAAACGTCCTTGCATGGTTCGATAATTTTTTTAACTTTTAGCTCTCTCATGCGCCCCAACAAACTCAGAGAAATTTGGCAAGCCGGCGGAGCCGTTGTCAACGGCTGGCTCGCCATTCCCAACAGCTTTTCCGCAGAAACCATGGCCCATCAAGGCTGGGATTCCCTCACCATCGATTTGCAGCACGGCGTGGTCGATTACCAAACCATGGTCACCATGCTGCAAGCCATCTCCACCACAGACACCGTGCCCGTGGTGCGCGTGCCATGGTTAGAACCCGGCATCTTGATGAAGACCTTGGACGCAGGCGCCTATGGCGTGATCTGCCCCATGGTCAACACCAAAGAAGACGCTCAAAAACTGGTGGCCTACACCCACTACGCACCACGCGGCACTCGCAGCTTTGGCCCCGTACGTGCCTTGCTCTACGGCGGTGCTGACTATCCCAAGCATGCAAACGACACCATCGTCACCTTCGCGATGATCGAGACCGCAGCTGCACTCGACAACTTAGACGACATCTTGTCAGTAGAAGGTTTGGATGCGATTTACATCGGCCCCTCAGACTTGTCACTGGCCTTGGGCTGCAACCCCACCTTTGATGACCTTGACCCCAAAGCAGCCGAGGCGGTAGACCACATCTTGACACGCGCCAAAGCGCACGGTGTGGTGGCAGGCATTCACAACGGCACGCCAGAGTCTGCGCTCAAACGCATTGCCAAAGGCTTTCAATTCGTCACCGTGAGTTCGGATGCGCGTTTGATGGCCGCAGGCGCGCAACACATCATTTCAACAATGCACGCTTCGAAGACAGCCACGTCTTCTGGCACTTACTAATTTCACAAAGGAAGTTTTCATGAAAATCGGTTTCATCGGCTTAGGCATCATGGGCTCACCCATGGCACAACACTTGTTGGCAGCCAAGCACGACTTGTTCGTTCGCACCCGCAGCAAAGTACCCACCGAATTGGCCAGCGCTCACGTGTGCGCCACCAATGCCGACGTGGCGCGCGCTGCAGACATCATCTTTTTGATGTTGCCCGACACGCCCGATGTAGAAGCTGTGCTATTTGGCAAAGACGGCGTGGCCGAAGGTTTGAGCCAAGGCAAGATCGTGGTGGACATGAGCTCCATCTCGCCCATGGACACCAAAACCTTTGCACAAAAAATCAATGACCTTGGTTGCGAATACCTCGATGCACCTGTGTCAGGCGGCGAAGTGGGCGCCAAAGCTGCCAGCCTCACCATCATGGTGGGCGGCGCGGAAGCCACCTTCCACACCGTCAAGCCCTTGTTTGAATTGATGGGCAAAAACATCACCCTCGTGGGTGGCAATGGCGACGGTCAAACCACCAAAGTGGCCAACCAAATCATCGTGGCCTTGAACATTGCAGCCGTGGGCGAAGCCTTGCTGTTTGCCAGCAAAGCAGGCGCTGACCCTGCTAAAGTGCGCGCCGCCTTGATGGGTGGCTTTGCATCCAGCCGCATTTTGGAAGTGCATGGTGAACGCATGATCAAACGCACGTTTGATCCAGGCTTTCGCATTGCATTGCACCAAAAAGATTTGACTCTGGCCCTCAATGGCGCCAAAGCCATTGGCGTGTCGTTGCCGCAAACGGCATCGGCCGCACAGCTCATGCAAGCCTGTGCATCCAACGGCTGGGGTCAGTTAGACCATTCAGCCTTGGTGAAGTCGCTGGAGCTCATGGCGGCTCACGAGGTGGCAACGAAGTAAGACCAAGCCTCACCCAATAAAAAGCCCGCCTTGTGCGGGTTTTTTATTGATCAGCCGAGCCCTTCAGTCTTCGATTTTCCAAGTGGGCAACCGCCATTCCAACTGCAAGGCAGCCAAGCGCAGCAGTGTCACGGTAGCCGCACCAATCGCCACCACGGCATTGGGGTCAAAGCCTAAGTAATGCAAGACCACCACCACCCAACTGCCCGCAAACGCGCACACGGCATAGGGGTGGTGATCGTGAAAAGCGGTGGGAATTTCATTGCACACGATGTCACGCAACACACCGCCAAACGTGGCGGTGATGACCCCCATGAGCACAGAAATCAACGCCGGCATTTGCATGCCAAGCGCGATTTGTGTGCCACTGGCAGCAAACAAACCCAAGCCCAAAGCATCGGGCCATTGCATGGATTTTTCAGTGGGCTTGAAGTGCTTGGCGCGCATCAAAAACATCGCGGCCACGCACAAAGCCAACACGGTCCACAAATACCAAGACTGCTCAATCCAAAACAGCGGCCGTCGATCCAGCAACACGTCGCGCAAGGTACCACCGCCAAAAGCCGCCACACTGGCCACGGCGCACACGCCCACGGCATCGAGCTTTTTGCGGGCAGCTTCCATCACGCCAGACAAGGCAAAGGCCACTGTGCCTGCAATCTCAATACTCGTTTGCACCCCTGAGAGGGTTTGCGTCGTCAAGACGTCCATCGCCCAAACCTTTTGTTAATTCGCCAAAGGTGCAAGTGTCGCACCTTCGATGCGGTGATGCGCCATGGCTTGGGCCACCACACCTGTGGCTTTCATGTCTTCTACGAATTGGTGCAAATAGGCAGCAGCGGCTTCACCACGACTCTTGGGCAAGCCCATGGCTTGCGAAATCACCATGAAGTGCTCGGGCAACATGCGCAGACCAGGTATGCGTGGCAGCTCCGCTTCGAGCTGGGGCTTCACGCCCGCCGCCACATCGTGGCCATGTTCTAAAAAGTAGCTCACCACCTCGGGCGAGGTGGGGCTGCGCACCAACTGAGCGTGCTTGATTTCGCGGCTCAAGTACAGGTCGTAAGCACTGCCCTTGCCCACCACCACGGTGTGTTGAGCTTGGTCCACCTCATCATTGCTGTGCAAAGGTGATTCTTGTTTGACCATATAGGCACCTTCAATCAGCACATAGGGCGCGGTAAAGGCAATAGCAGCACCACGCAGCGGATCGATGGCAAAAAAGCCCACATCCGCCTCTTCACCCGACACGGCTTCGACCGATTTACTGGCGGCCTCAAACACCACCAGCTTGAAAGGCACGCCTAGGCGCTGGGCCAGTTGGGTGGCCAAGTCAATCGACACACCCTCGGGCTCTCCCGTGTCAGGGTGGCGGCGGGCAAGAATAGGGTTACCCACGTTGATGGCGACGCGCAGTTCACCGGTGGGTGCGAAGGTGGTGGCAAGGGGTTGGATAGCGTTTGTCATGCCGCAATTGGCCCACAAAAAGGTGACACGTAACTTGCTGCGAAAATACGGGCATGACATACAGCGTGAAAGAAATGTTCTACACCTTGCAAGGTGAAGGCGCCAATGCAGGGCAACCCGCCGTGTTTTGCCGTTTCGCCGGTTGCAACCTGTGGAGCGGCCGCGAAGAGGACCGTAGCACAGCCATTTGCCAGTTCTGCGATACCGACTTTGTGGGCACCGATGGCACACACGGCAGCAAGTTTGACAGCGCCGAAGCTTTGGCTTCAGCCATTGCCAGCTTTTGGCCAGTCACGGATACCGCGCACCGCTTTGTGGTGCTGACCGGTGGCGAACCCTTGCTACAAGTGGACGAGGCTTTGGTCGACGCCCTGCATGCGCAAGGCTTCACCATTGCGGTGGAAACCAATGGCACGGTGCTTCCACCCAAAGGCATTGACTGGCTGTGCATGAGTCCCAAGGCCGGCAGCCAGCGCGTGGTGGCCACTGGCCAAGAACTCAAACTGGTATTTCCGCAAGTGGGTGCCGACCCCGCTCTGTATGAATCTTTGAATTTTGAAAATTTCTACTTGCAGCCCATGGATGGGCCCAATGCAGCAGCCAACACCGCGGCTGCCGTGGCCTATTGCCAAGCGCACCCCCGCTGGCGTCTGAGCGTGCAAACCCATAAGTTGATTGGCATCCGATGAAATACGAACTCAGCCAGCGCTTCTACTTTGAAGCCGCTCACACCCTACGCCGCAAAATTGATACAGAAGGCAGCTTGCGCATCCACGGTCACACCTACCACGCCGAAGTGACCCTTGCAGGCAAGCCCGATCCTGAGTCCGGCATGATGATGGACCTCGCCTTCTTGCGCAAAGAAGTCGAGAAAGTGCGGGAAAAGCTCGACCACCATTTCCTCGACGAAGTGCCAGGCATTGGACCAGCCACGTTAGAGAACCTGTGCGCCTTCATCTACCACGACCTCAAAGACACGTTGCCCAACATCCATCGCATCAAGATTGAACGCCCTGCCAGTGGCGACTCCTGCTGTTTATTGCCCAACCAAGACTAAGCATGTCCATCAAAGTCGTTGTGTTCGATGCCTATGGCACGCTGTTCGATGTGTATTCCATCGGCGCATTGGCTGAGCAGCTCTACCCAGGTCAAGGTGCCGCCATCTCGGTGCTGTGGCGTGACAAGCAGATTGACTACACGCGACTCATCACCATGTCTGACCCGCACCGCGAGGAAGGCAGCCGCTACTACCAATCGTTTTGGGACATCACTCGCAGCGCCCTGCTCTACACGCTGGAACGCTTCAAGTTAGACGCCAAACCCGAACACATCGAAGCGTTGATGGGCCAATACGCCAAGCTCACCCCCTTCGCAGAGAACTTAGGTGTGTTGCAAAGCCTGAAAGAGCGTGGCATCACCACCGCCATTTTGTCGAACGGCAGCATGGACATGCTCAGCTCTGCGGTGTCGAGTGCGGGCATGACCGATTTGATTGAACACGTCATCTCGGTGGACCCCATTCGTCTATTCAAAACTTCGCCTGAATCGTATGGCTTGGTGCAACAAACCATCAAAGCTGAAAAGCAAGATATCTTGTTTGTCTCCAGCAACGGTTGGGACGCGCTGGGTGCGACATGGTTTGGCTTCACCACCCTGTGGGTGAACCGCCAGCAACTACCCTTCGAAGCCCTCGACCCCAAGCCTACCTATACAGGCCACGACCTCACACGCGTGTTGGACGTGTTCAACCACTGATGGACAGCCTGCGCATCGACAAGTGGCTGTGGGCTGCACGCTTCTATAAAACTCGCAGCCTCGCATGTGATGAAGTGACCAAGCACCGTGTGCAAATCAACGGGCAAGATGTCAAGCCTGCACGCGAAGTGAAGGTGGGCGACACCCTCACCGTGCGTCAAGGCAACATCACTAAAACCATTGTCGTCAAAGGCATCAATGCCGCGCGCGGCCCCGCTCCTGTGGCGCAACTGTTGTACGAAGAAACCCCTGAGAGCATCGCTTTGCGTGCAAAGCTTGCCGAGCAAAACCGCATGGCCGCAGAGCCTGCGCACAGCATTGAACACGGCCGCCCCACCAAGCGCGACCGCCGCCAAATACAACACGCATGGAACGAGCGCTGGAGCGCGAGTACCGACCACTAAACACACAATACAAAACACAAAGGAACACACACATGGGCGCTCAATGGAAAGCCAAAGGCAAAGACTTAGCCGCCAACGCCAAAGGCCGCATGTTTGGCAAGCTCGCCAAAGACATCATGGTGGCTGCTCGCAATGGCGCTGACCCTGCGGCCAACGCACGCCTGCGCATGGTGATGGAACAAGCTCGCAAAGTGTCCATGCCCAAAGACACGCTCGACCGCGCCATCAAAAAAGGGGCTGGCCTCACAGGCGAAACCGTGCAGTTTGAACGCGTGATTTACGAAGGCTACGCGCCACACCAAGTCGCAGTGATGGTCGAATGCTTGACCGACAACGTCAACCGCACCGCCCCCGAAATGCGCGTGCTGTTTCGCAAAGGCCAGCTCGGCACCTCTGGCTCGGTGTCCTGGGACTTTGACCACATTGGTTTGATTGAAGCAGAACCCACTGCCCCCGATGCAGATGCCGAACTGGCTGCCATCGAAGCAGGTGCACAAGACTTTGAAGCGGGTGACGAAGGCACCTCCGTGTTCATCACCGAGCCCACAGATTTGGACTTGGTCAGCCGCGCCCTGCCCGCGCATGGCTTCAATGTGTTGTCAGCCAAACTTGGCTACAAGCCTAAGAACCCTGTAGACCCTGCCAGCCTGAGCCCAGAGGCCTTGGAAGAAGTCGAAGCTTTTCTGTCTGCGATTGACGACAACGACGATGTGCAAAACGTCTATGTGGGGCTGGTGAGCTAACTTCTCGCATGACCGTTTCCAACAAAAGCGCTCAAGGTGCAAATGGCATCTTGGGCATTGACTTCGGCACGTCTAACTCCGCCATCGCTTGGGCTTCCCAGCAAGGCAAGGCTCAACTGATTCCATTAGAAGGCGATGCACTGGCCATGCCCACGGCTGTGTTTTACAACGCCGAAGAAAACAGCACACACTTTGGCCGCGACGCCATCACGCATTACTTAGAAGGCACCGAGGGTCGCTTGATGCGCTCACTCAAAAGTCTGCTGGGTAGTCCGCTGCTGATGGAGACCACCGTCATCAACAACCAGTTGGTGAACTTCTCCGACATCATCACCACCTACTTGGCCGAGTTACGCAAGCGTGCCGCACGACACCTGGGCACTGCACCCACACGTGTGGTGATGGGGCGACCTGTGCACTTTGTGGATGACGATGCCGAGCGTGATGCACAAGCAGAAAATTCGCTGCGCCACGCGGCTGAAGCAGTTGGCTTCACAGACATCTCATTTCAATTCGAACCCATCGCTGCAGCGCTCGATTACGAACAACGCCTCACACGCGAAACCACCGTGCTCGTGGCCGACATTGGCGGAGGCACCTCTGACTTCACCGTCGTGCGTTTAGGGCCTGAGCGGATGCACAAAATGAATCGCGCTGACGATGTGCTGGCTACCACCGGTGTGCACATTGGCGGCACCGACTTTGACCAAAAGCTCAGCCTTGGCCAAGTCATGCCCTTGCTAGGCTACGGCCACTTAGGGCCCGACACCCGCGAGGTGCCCAACCGCGTGTTCTTTGACTTAGCCACGTGGCACTTGATCAACTGGCAATACCAACCCAAAGCCATGGCACAAGCCAAAACTTTGCAAGTTAATTACAGCGATGTGCGCATGCATGATCGATTGATGCGGGTGCTGACTGAACGGTATGGCCATCATATGGCCCACGATGTGGAGCAAGCCAAGATTCGTTGTTCGCAAACCGAGGCTGACACCCGGATTGATTTGTCCTATTTGGAGGCAGACTTGGCTGCATCTCTCAATGCGGCAGACCTGCACACGCACTTGGCCGCGCTATTGGCCAACACCGTGGCCTGTGCCCGCGAGTGCGTGCAACGCGCAGGATTGAAAAATAACAAGCCAGATGCAATTTATCTCACGGGCGGTTCATCGGCATTGCGAACATTCCAAGAGGCACTGCAAACTGAGTTTGCGGGCGTGCCGTTGGTGGAAGGTGATTTGTTTGGTGGCGTGGCTTCTGGCTTGGTGTACAGCCGCTAGTCATTCACTCGCATTTATCCAGCTGTATTTGCCCTTAAAGTTCGCTCACGGGGTCAATAGCCACCCGCTGTGCCAAGCTGGCCATCGCCTGCCGTTGGCGCAGCAGGCTTTTTAAAACTCTGTACCAGTTCTGTCGCGGCCTTGACCAACAAGGTGGTGTCCACACCCACCGCCACAAAGTTGGCACCATGTGCAAGGTAATCGCTCGCTAGTTTTTTATCAGTCACCAAAATACCAGCGGCCTTGCCTGCTGCACGTACTTTGGCGATTGCTTCCATGATTGCCTTTTGCACTTCTGGATGTGAAGGTTGGCCTCGAAAGCCCATCGACGCGGACAAATCAGCGGGACCGAAAAACACGCCATCCACCCCTTCAGTATTGACAATAGCCTCTAGGTTTTTGAGCGCCAAGGGCGTTTCAGCTTGCACCAACAAGCACATCTGCTCGTTGGCCAAGTTCAAATAATTTTCCACTTGGTTCCAGCGCGAGGCTCTGGCCAAAGCTGCGCCCACACCACGAATGCCCTCTGGCGGGTAACGCATAGCCTTCACCAACAGGGCTGCATGCTCAGCGGTGTCCACCATGGGCACCAGCAACGTTTGTGCGCCCACATCGAGGTATTGTTTGATCAGGGCCACATCACCTTGAACAGGACGCACGATGGGTGACACCGCATAAGGTGCCAATGCACGAAGTTGCTCCAGCACAGTGCGCACATCGTTGGGCGCATGTTCACCATCGAGCAGCAACCAATCGAAACCGCAGCCGGCCAAGGCCTCGGCCACATTGGCATCGGCCAGACCGACCCAGCAGCCAATTTGGGTTTGGCCTTGTCGAATGGCGGTCAAAAAATGGTTGGTTGGAATTTGCATCATGCATCCTTAGGGTAGAGCCCGCGTGTGCGGGCCATCAATCGTGTGAGGCCATACAAGGCATCTATGGAGGGGGTGGGCAGTTGCAGGTGTTGACCCATCGCGCGAACTGCACCGAGCAGCGTATCGAGTTCGATCTGACGCTCATGCTCAACGTCTTGCAACATCGAGGTTTTGAAAGAGCCCAGCTTGCGAGTCACGGCATGCCGGTCTTCTGGCGCTTGCGCAATGTCGCACCCAATGCGCGCACCAATGGCTTGCGCCTCCAGCATGACGGCACTGCAAAAGGAACGCACCAAATCGTCATCCAAGATCTGGTCACACGGCGCCCCCGTCAACGCAGAGACGGGGTTCATGGTCATGTTGCCCCACAACTTGAACCAAATGTCTTGTTGAATGCGCGGCGACACTTTGACATCAAAGCCTGCTGCGTTCAAACAATCGGCCAAGGCTTGTGCGCGGGCGGAAGCACCACCTGCCGGTTCGCCAATGATCAGCTGATTGCCTTTCATGTTTTGCACCACGCCTGCTGAAGGCGATTGGGCTGAGAAATGCACCACACAACCCAGCACCTGCGATGTCGGAATGCATTTGGCAATCACCCCTTGCGGATCGAGCACAGGCAACTTCAGGCCATCGCATGCCCCACCCAAGCCCTCAAAGAACCACCAAGGCACACCATTCATGGCCACCAGCACCACCGTGTGCGGTGCCAATAGCTGTTGAACCACAGGTGCCACATCTGCGAGCGAGGGTCCTTTCACGGCCACGATCACCACATCTTGTGGGCCCAGATCAGCAGGGTCATCACTGGCTGTCAACGCGACTCGATGAATTTGACCTGATGCATCGGTCCACACCAAACCCTGCGTTTTAAGAGCTGTCAAAGCCTTGCCGCGGGCGATGGCAGAGAGCTGTATGTTTTTGGATGGCGGCAATGTGCCCAGCCAACCAGCAAATGCACCACCCACTGCACCTAAGCCCACCACTGCAATTTTCATTACGGCATCCGTCACGTTGTTAAGTTCTGTAGCTGGGGTCGATACGGTCGATCAAGCGTTGCATGGCGGCAAACGAATCTTCACCTGCACCGAACTTGGGGTTGAAGTTGAGTGAGTCACGCACGCAACCTTCCAAGGCTTTCTCTGTGATGGGCTGCAGGGCGCCCAATGCTTGACTGGTCACTTGCACTTCGCAAGCACGTTGCACCAACCACATCAAATTGAACGCTTGCGCCAACGAGGTGCCAATCACCACGGGGCCATGATTTCGTAAGAACAACACGGGCTTGCCAGCCGAGCTGGCCAAAATGCGTGCCCCTTCTTCGCCATGCACGGTGATGCCCTCAAAGTCGTGGTACGCCACTTGGCCCCACAGTTGCGCCGCATAAAAGTTGGTGTATGACAGACCATCTTTCAAACAACACACCGCCATCGTCGGTGTGGAATGGATATGCATCACGCAATGCGCATTGGGCATGGTCGCGTGAATGGCACCATGGAACGTGAAGCCAGCAGGATTGATAGGCCAATCACTGTGGCCAATGATGTTGCCCTGAATGTCGACCTTCACCAAGTTAGACGCTGTCACCTCGGTGTAGTGCAAGCCAAAGGGGTTGATCAAGAAGTGGCCTTCTTCGTCAGGCACACGCAATGAGATGTGGTTGTAGATCAGCTCAGACCAACCCAAATGCGCAAAGATTCGGTAACACGCGGCTAACTGAACGCGTGCTTGCCATTCGGTTTCACTGTAGCGCTGAGGGCGAATGAAAGCGTCTGTCATGGCAACCTCTTAAACGAATTTAAATTTCAAGCAACCGAGCGGGCCGTAATCGGCTTCAAACACATCGCCCAGCTTGGCTGGTGCTGGTTTGGTGAATGAGCCCGCCAACACGATTTCTCCTGCAGCCAAGTGCTCCCCCCAAGGTGCGAGTTTGTTGGCCAACCAAGCAATGCCAATGGCGGGATGGCCTTGCACACCTGCGGCCAAGCCGGTTTCTTCCACCACGCCGTTTTGACGCAAGATGGCACCGCACCAAGGCAGATTGGTGGTTTTGGCATCGACCTTGTTTGCACCCAACACAATGCCGCCGTTGGCCGCGTTGTCACTGATGGTGTCGTACACCTTGCGCATGACTTTGGTGTGGCGGTCGAATTGCTCGATGCGTGAATCGATGATTTCAATCGCGGGGGTCACATACTCGGTCGCGTTCAACACATCCTCTAGCGTGACATTGGGGCCGCGCAATTCTTTTTTCAGAATGAACGCCAACTCGACTTCCACACGCGGCGCGATGAACTTGGTGAATGGGATGTCCAGCACCTCACCTGACGTACAAGTGAACAACATGTCATCGAGCAAAGTACCGTAATCGGGCTCATCGATTTGGCTCGACTGCTGCATGGCTCGGCTGGTCAAACCAATTTTGTGGCCAATGACGGTGCGGCCTTCTGCATATTTCAAAGCCATCCACGCACGGTTGATGCGGTAGCCGTCTTCGATGGTCATGCCAGCAAAACGCTTAGAAAAATGCTCGACTTGCGTGCGTGTTTTTTCAGCGGTGTTGAGCTCAACAGCCAAAGCTTGAATTTGTTCTTCTGTGAATACCGACATGTTTATGCCTTGTTGAAGAGTGGGTGCAGGGTGCTGTGCTTGGCATCAAACACTTCTTGGCCCACGTCAATTTGTAGAGTGACACCCATGTGCTTGGTGGCCATGAGTGGGGCGAAAAATGCTTTGGCTACTGCCAGCAAGGTCTCCCCTGCCAGCTTTTGTGTGGCCTCGGTACGACCACGGCCCATGCGCAAGTTCAGATATGCAAAGGCGTAGTCGCCGTTACCGCCTGCGGTAACACCGGCGGCCCCACCTGCGGCAATCCCTGCTGCACCGCCATCGGCCACGGCGTAGTGCGCTGCGGGGTAAGCCAGCACGCGTGTACCGCCCGTGGGGAACACTTGCTTGCCTGACTCGTCTTTGACGGTGAGCATGGCATCGGCAAGTTGTCGGCAGAGCGAAGTCATATTGACTTCTTGGTCGAGTTGACCGGTGTAGAGAATGACGAGATGGGGCATGGTTTACAACCGAGTCGCGACTTTGTAGCCCTGCGCTTGGCTAGCCACAGCCACAGGAATGTGTTGACCGTCTTGAGGTGTCACTTCAAACACCGCATTGAGCTGGCCCGTGCCCGAAGCACCGAAGTACGGCGTGATGATGTCCACGCCACCGTCGTAACCGCCCCAGCCCAAAGCACCGAGCAACATCGCTGTGTCGTGCATGAATCCTTCGCCGTGGCCTTTGGCTGCATATTCGGGCAGCATCTCGCAGAAGTCGGCCCACTCACGCTTGTGCCACATCTCCAGCACGTGTGCGTCCAAGTGTTCGAGAAATGGGCTCCACACTTTGAACGCAAATTCAGGCGCTAACCCGTTTTGTGCAAAGCGATGTGACAGCGAACCACTGGCCAAGAAGGCCACTTTGCCGTCGTAGTTTTTTTCTACAGCTTCACGCATGGCCCAACCCAAACGCGCGCTGTCGTTCAAGTAGTGCGAGGTGCACAGCGCAGAAACCGAAATCACTTTGAAGTGCTGGTCTTCGTTCATGTAGCGCAGCGGCACCAAGGTACCGTACTCGGGCTGCAAGGTGGTGGCATCGTGCGCCAACGTTTCTACGCCAAAGGCATTGCAAGCCTTGGCCAAAATATGACCGAGCTCTGGATTGCCTGCAGACTCATAGCTCATGTTGCTGATAAAGTGCGGCAACTCGTTGCTGGTGTAGGTGCCTTTGAAATGCGCGCCACAGTTGATGTGGTAGTTGGCATTGACCAACCAGTGGGTGTCAAACACCACCAAGGTGTCCACGCCCAATTCGCGACAGCGACGGCTGATTTCTTTGTGGCCATCAATCGCGTCTTGTCGCGTGCCAAATCGTGGGCCCGGCAGTTCACTCAGGTACATGCTGGGCACGTGGGTGATTTTGGCGGCCAATGCGAGCTTACCCATGGCGAGCACTCCTTATGTTTTCGAGTTGCCTCATGATCAAACGCCCCAATGCGGAATGTGGTGCGAGCCCATCGACACCGCAATGTTTTTGGGCTCCAAGAACACCTCATAACTCCACGTACCGCCTTCACGTCCCGTGCCGCTGGCCTTGGTGCCGCCAAAGGGTTGACGCAAATCACGCACGTTTTGGCTGTTCACAAAACACATGCCCGCCTCAATGGCGGCAGCGACGCGGTGGGCTTTGCCAAGGTTCTCGGTCCACACATAGCTGGACAAGCCGTATTCAATGTCGTTGGCTTGACGGATGGCGTCTGCTTCGTCTGTGAAAGGAATCAAGCAAGCCACGGGGCCGAAGATTTCTTCTTGCGCAATGCGCATGCGATTGTCCACATCTGCAAACACTGTGGGACGCACAAAGTTGCCCTTTTGCAAATGCGCTGGCAAGTCAGGCGCGTCTAAGCCACCACACAAAATCGAAGCACCCTCTTTCGTGCCCAACTCGATGTAGCTGCGCACTTTGGCCAAATGGCCTTGGCTGATCATGGGACCAATGAGGGTTTTCTCGTCCAAGGGGTCCCCCACCACAATGCGCTTGGCACGCTCAACAAACTTGGCTGCGAAATCGGCATAAATGCTTTTTTGCACCAAGATACGGCTACCTGCAGTGCAGCGTTCGCCGTTGTTGCTGAAGATCATGAAGATGGCTGCATCCAACGCACGGTCTAAATCCGCGTCTTCAAAAATCACAAACGGTGATTTGCCACCCAGCTCCATGCTGAACTTTTTCAAGCCTGCGGCTTGCACAATGCGGTTACCCGTGACGGTGGAACCTGTGAACGAAATCGCGCGCACATCGGGGTGTGCACACAAGGGCTCACCCGCTTCTTTGCCATACCCATGCACGATGTTCAACACACCTGCAGGCACGCCAGCCTCCAAGGCCAACTCACCCAAACGAGCTGCAGTCAAGGGCGAGAGTTCACTCATTTTCAACACAGCAGTGTTACCAAACGCCAAACACGGTGCGACCTTCCACGTGGACGTCATGAACGGCACGTTCCAAGGTGAAATCAAAGCACACACGCCCACGGGGTGGAACAAGGTGTAGTTCAAGTGCGTGGGCGTGGGATAGGTGTGGCCATCCACGCGCGTACACATTTCAGAAAAGTAGTAAAAGTTATCGGCCGATCGCGGCACCAACTGTTTGCCTGTTTGGCTGATGGTTTGGCCTGTGTCTTTGGTCTCGGCTTGTGCGATCTCTGGCACATGCTTGGCGATCAAGTCACCCAAGTTGCGCATGATTTTGGCGCGCTCTGTGGCGGGGCGCCCTGCCCATGCGGGGAACGCATCTTTGGCGGCTTGCACCGCTGCATTCACTTCTGTCGCTGTGCCACTGGCCACTTCGGCCAACACATCTTGGGTGGCAGGGTTGACCGTTTCAAAGTAGTCTTTGCCAGCGACTGATTTACCGTTGATCAAATGCTCGATGCGCATATGCTTTCCTTCGTTCAAATTTTCAAAATGAGTCAGCGACCAAAGGTGGCATCCGCCACGATGGTGTTGACCAGTCGGCCAATGCCTTCAATCTCGGTGACCACTTCATCGCCCACATTGACATTGACCACACCATCCGGTGTGCCCGTCAAAATCACATCGCCTGCATTGAGTGTCATGAAGCTGCTGAGGTATTCAATCAACGCCGGAATATCCGTGATCAAATCGCTGGTGTTGCCTTGTTGCGTCACCACGCCATTGACCAACGTTCTCAATGCCAAGGCGTGTGGGTCTGTCACATCAGCAGCATCGACCAACCACGGACCCAACACAGTGCCGCCATCGCGGTTTTTCACTCGCAGGTTTGGGCGGTAGTAGTTTTCTAAGTAGTCACGAATGGCGTAGTCGTTGGCTACGGTGTAGCCAGCCACGTGCTGCATGGCGTCTTCACGTTTGACGTTTTTGGCAGTGCTGCCAATCACCACGGCCAGCTCGCACTCGTAATGCATGAAGGCCACACCTTCAGGGCGGCGGGTTTGTGCACGGTGGCCGATCAAAGAGCTGCGACCTTTGAGAAAAGCCAAAGGCTCGTCTTTGGCCGTGACTGTCAGCTCCTTGGAGAGCTCTTTCACATGGTCTGCGTAGTTCAAACCCAAAGCGATGATGGTGCCCACTTCAAAGGGCGGCAACCAGACCACCGCATCCTCAGACAACACGCGACCATCGGCCAGTTGCACACCTGTGGGGTGCTCGAAAGCGTCATGAATGGCGCCACCGTAGGCTACTTTTGCGCGCTTCATACCAACTCCTCCGCCACCAACACATTGTCCAATTGACCCACACCTTCGATGGTGATGGTCACGCGCTGCCCCGCACGCGCGAGCGGTGCATGCGCAGCCACACCAATGCTGAGGATATCGCCTGGATGCAGGGTCATAAATTCAGTCACATCCACCAACAGCTGCGCCACTGAGCGAACACGACCGCCTGTGTCCGTGTGTTGCACCACCACACCATCAATCGCCACCGTCACGGCTAGTGCATCAGGGTTGGCTACAGCATCGCGCACCACATACGCACCCATCGGACAAGAACCGTCGCGGCACTTGAAGCGCATCGAGGGGCGATAAAAAGAATCATGTGGCACGCTGATGTCGTTCATCACAACATAGCCTGCCACATGGTTCAACGCATTCGCTGCAGTTACCTTGCAAGCGGTGCTTGCGATGACCAAACCTAAGGTGGCGCCCATTTGGAGTTCATGGGTATCGGATGGCACAACCACTGCGTCACCACTTTGAGCCCAAGTGTTGCGCGGCTTGATATACAAAATGGGGGCTTTGGGCGGCGCCTTGTAAGGCGCGACGTTGACCTGATCGCCCAAAGCCGCCAAGGCCTCGCGATGGTTCAACAAGGTGCCGTAAACCGTACCACCTGTCGGTGGTTGAAACATATTCGACATAGTCAACTCTTTGAAATCAAGCATTTTGCTAATATATTCGTGATTTGAACACTCACTTGTGAGTGAGTCAATGAATCTATCACGAACTTTTTATTGGTGTTATCCCTCAAGTCACCCAATTTCAAGCACGCAAGGCCACCCTAACTCGTTACAGTTCAATTCACAAACATTCATTGACGCCCATGAAAAGCCCGCTTAGGCACAAAAATTTGCCGCATTTACTGCTTCAATCAAGAGAAGCCTTGATGAGTCGTTTTCGCCCTGTACTCAACCAACACGGCGTGACCGAACAACAATGGCGCATTTTGCGAGTGCTACTGGATGAGGATGGTTTAGAACCTCGCCAGCTGTGTGAGCGGTGTTTGATTTCCAGCCCCAGCATTGCAGGTGTGCTGATGCGCATGGAAGAGGCTGGCTGGATCAAGCGTGAGCGCATGGCACATGATCAGCGCCGGGTCACCGTCACCGTCACTGCAGCAACCAAAAAGCTCGGCAAGCGCATGGCACCCATGATCGAACGTGAATATCTGACGCTTGAAAAACGGGTGGGTGTGAAACAGTTACAGCAGGTGTATGACGCCCTCGATACCTTGCAAAAAAATCTTGGCCACCCAGAATAAATCAACCCTTGAGGCCTCATCACGGAGACATCCCAATGCAATTCCACCATCGCGGTTACGTTTCAGAAAACCCCAGAATCAAAGCTGCTGCAGGGCACGGCATCAATCGCCCTACCGACATCCCTGACGAGATGGATGTGCTCATCGTTGGCACGGGCCCCGCAGCCGTGACGGTTGCAGCGCAGTTGTCGCACTTTCCCAGCATCGATGTGCGCATCATTGAACGACGCGAAGGTCGACTCACACAAGGACAAGCGGACGGCATTCAGGCCCGCTCGGTCGAAACCTTTCAAGCGTTTGGCTTTGCCAATGCCATCGTGGATGAGGCTTACCGCAATGTCGAGATGTGTTTTTGGAAACCTGACGATAAAAACCCCGAAAACATTGTGCGCGTCTCACGCGTACCTGACGATGCCCATGGCGTGAGTGAGTTTCCACACATCTACGTGAACCAATCGCGCGTCTTAGATTACTTCTTAGGCCATGCAGCAAACTCACCTGGCAAGGTTGTGCCAGATTACGGTATTGAATTTGTTGACTTAGAAATTGACGAGCGTCATGACTATCCTGTGGCCGCACGCATCAAATACATCGCAGGCCCACGCCAAGGTGAAGTGCGCACTGTGCGTGCGAAATACTTGGTGGGTGGTGATGGCGCACGCAGCAACGTACGTGCTGCGCTTGGTCACAAGCTCGAAGGTGATGCCTCCTTGCATGCATGGGGCGTGATCGATGTGCTGTGCAACACCGACTTTCCCGACTTTCAGGTCAAGTGCTCTATTCAGTCGCACAGCGCTGGCAACATCTTGTTGATCCCACGCGAAGGCGGTTACCTCTCGCGTCTCTACGTTGATCTAGGCAACCTCGATGAAAACGACGCTGGCGAAATTCGCAACACCAGCTTGGACGAAATCATCCGTCGCGCGAACGCCATCCTGCATCCCTACACCTTGGATGTGAAGAGCATTGCGTGGTGGTCGGTCTACGAAGTAGCGCATCGCGTGACCACAGGCTTTGACAACGTCCCTGCGGATCGTGTCGGCCAGCAGCATCCTCGTGCCTTCATCATGGGCGATGCGTGTCACACGCACTCAGCCAAAGCTGGCCAAGGCATGAACGTGTCAATTCAAGATGGCTGGAACCTGTCTTGGAAACTCGCGGCAGTGCTGGAAGGTCGCGCACCCAAATCGTTGCTCGACACCTACTCTTCTGAACGCCGTGTGATTGCACAAGACCTCATCAACTTCGACAAAGAATGGTCTACCCTCATGGCTCGGCCTGTCGACGAGTGGGACGACCCACAAGATTTGGCGCGTTGGTACGAGAAAACGATTGAGTTCCCCATGGGCTTCATGACGCAGTACCCCAAGAACCAAATCGTTGCAGGCACTGAGCATCAACACTTGGCTGTGGGCTTTCCGATTGGCAAACGTTTCAAGTCAACCGAAGTGATGCGCCGTGCAGACAACCGTTGGCGCCAACTGGGCCACCTCCATGAGGCCGATGGCCGCTGGCGTGTGTATGTGTTCGCAGACGGTGCAGCACCTGCAATCACAGGCACGCCTACGGCTGATTTCGCGCAATGGTGGCAACACAATTCAGAGTCGCCCCGCGTCAAATACACCCCACACGATGGGGACACGGATGCCATCTTCGACACCAAAGTGATCTACCAACAAGATTACACCGAGGTTGAGCCTGGCAATGTGCCTGATGCATTCAAGCCCATCAAAAAACCGTTTGGACTGATCGATGTCAATCAAATCTTTGCATCAGGCCATGGACGAGACATCTTCCGTGACCGAGAAATTGACAAAGCGGGGGCCATTGTCATCGTGCGCCCTGATCAATACGTTTCAGGCGTCTTCCCACTCAATGCACGCGAAGAACTGAAGGCGTTCTTTGCTCAACACATGTTGCCGGTGAAATAACTTCAGCAAGAGCGAAGACATAAAAAAGGGCCGCAATGTGCGGCCCTTTTCATGGAGAGTGAACGGTTTATTTGCCGCTCTGATGCTTGGCAATCAAAGCCCTCGCGCCATCGAGCATTTGTTTGCCGTTTTGGCCTTTGGCGTTCATGTCTGACACCCATGCATCAAACAAAGGTTGAGCCAACTTTTTCCAGTTTTCCAACTCTGCCTTTGGAATCACGTTCGTCGTGTTTTTGGTGGTCAGTTTTTTACCTTCTGCATCGGCCTCAAAGAAAGCCTTACCAGCCATGCCAGACAATGATTGGCCGCTGTTGCGATCAATCACTTTTTTCAGCTCTGGCGACAAAGAGTCGTATTTGGCTTGGTTCATCGCGAAAATGAAGACTGAGGTGTAGAACGCGGGTTCTGCTGGATCTGTTTCAGAGTGGAATTTCACCAATTCTTGAATCTTCACAGCGGGCACCACTTCGTAAGGCACCACGGCACCGTCGATCACCCCTTTAGACAAAGCATCACCCACTTGTGGCACAGGCATGCTCACAGGTGTAGCGCCCAACATGGCAATGAATTTATTGGTGGCACGTGTGGGTGCGCGCAGCTTCACGCCCTTCAGGTCAGCCGCAGTGCGCACAGGCTTATTGACCATGTGGAACACACCGTCACCGTGCACGTGGTAAGCCAACGCTTTCACGTCTTTGAATTCAGCTTTGGCATATTGGTCGACATAGTCCCACACCGCCTTGCTGGTGGCTTCTGGGCTTTGCATCATGAAAGGCATTTCAAACACTTCCACGGAAGGGAAGCGGCCAGCCGTGTAGCCAGGCAATGTCCACACCACGTCAGCCACGCCATCGCGGGCTTGTTCAAACAACTGAGGGGGCGAGCCACCCAGTTGCATGGATGGGTAAATCTGGCACTTCATTTTGTTATTCGACTCTTTGGCAATGCGGTCACACCAAGGTTGAATGAACAAGGTTTGTGCGTATGAAGAAGCTGGCAAAAAGTGGTGCACTTTGAGCGTTACTTCTTGTGCCGATGCAGTTTGGCCAATGGCCGCAACGGTCAATGCAGCAGCAGCGGCTACTTTGAGAAAACGATTTTTCATTGATGTCTCCGGTGATAAAAATTTAAGTCAATGCATGAACAAGCCACAACGAGATGGCAGGGAACGAAATCAACAGCGACAAGCGAATGCCGTCTGTGATGAGGAAAGGAACAACACCTTTGTAGGTCTCGACCATGGGCACATCCTTGGCCAAACCATTCATGATGTACACGTTCAAACCCACAGGTGGAAAGATCATGCCAATCTCGCAAACTGTGAGTATGAGAATACCAAACCACAGCGACTTATCAGACGGGTTTAACCCGAAGAAGTCCATGCCCAAAATGACGGGGAACAAGGTGGGAACAGTCAACAAAATCATGGACATCTCATCCATCACGCAACCCAAGATGATGTAGAAAATCATGATGCCAGCCATCACCACCAAAGGTGAAATCTGCAAATGACCCACCATGTCGGCCAACTGCGCAGGCAATTGTGACAAGGCCAAAGAGGCGTTGATCATGTCCGCACCAATGAAGATCAAGAAGATCATGCCGCTGGTTTGTGCCGTGGTGCGAATAGAGGCCACCAGTTTGTCAAACGTCATCTCTCGACGCAGCAAGGTGATGGCAAAGGTCAGCACGTTACCAATGGCCGCACCTTCTGTGGCAGTGAACACACCACCATAGATACCACCGAATACCACCAAGAAGATGGCAGCGATGGGCCACACGTTCATGGCACTGGTCAACACTTCGCTGGCTGTGGCCGCTTTGGCTTGAGGCGCTTGATCGGGATGGATACGAACAATCACCGCAATAGCGATGAGGTAACCCACAGCCGCGATCAACGCGGGGATGTAGGCAGCCAGAAACATCTTGGTGATGTTTTGCTCGGTCAAGATGGCGTACACCATCAACGTCACGGACGGCGGCAACAACACCCCCATCGTGCCACCCGTGGCGAGCGCTGCTGTGGCGAGTCGGCCCGAGTAATTGATGCGGCGCATCTCTGGATAAGCCACTTGCGCGATGGTGGCGGTGGTCGCCACGGTCGAGCCTGAGATGGAACCAAATGCCGCACAAGCCAACACACCCGCCATGGCCATGCCGCCTTTGAAGCGGCCCAGCAAAGCGTTTGCAAAGTCAAACAAAGCTTTAGACAAGCCGCCGTGCACGGCAAACGCGCCCATCAACATGAACAAAGGGATGACGGACAAGTCGTAAATCGACACGCGGCTGTAGACCGCACCTTTGAGATGCGACAACAGAGGTAGCCAACCGGCCAAGGCCATGTAGCCCACAGCACCCGGCACAAACATAGAAATCGCGATGGGCACGCGAACGGCCATCAGCACCAACATGGCGCCGAACATGGATAAACCAATACTCATCGTGCTCATACTTCTTCCTTCGCCATCAAACCGAGGTGTTGCAGGGTTTGAACAAACCCAATGACCGTGCACAGCACCAAACCAGGCACCATCAACATATAGGGAATCCACAGTGGCAGGGCCATCAGCATGGAGGTTTCTTGGTTGGCTTTGATATCCACACCACCCACTGCCACACGCCAAGCGACCAAGCCCATCACCAAGGTGTAGAGCAAGGTACCAAAAGCGTCTAGCTTGCTTTGGGTTTGCTCAGAGGCGTTGGTGGTGAAGAAATCCACAATGATGTTGGCGTGGCGAAACTGTGTGTATGGCAAAAACGATGCCACAACCACCGCACAACCCAACTGCACCAATTCCACATCACCCAAGATGGGGTGTGAAAAGAAGGCGCGACCAATGACGCTGACCACCGTGACACATGCAATCGCAACCAACACAATGCCACCGATGGTGGCGCTGGCATCACACAAGCGCTGCAAGGCGCGGTCCACGCCAGATGACGGCGTATGTTCTTGACTCATAAATGCTCCTCTTTTTAGGTCTTGTTATCTCACAAGGCCAATTCTCTCGACTCAATAGCGTCGAGCTCCAACACACAGAATCTAGCAGATATGCAATTTCGACATAGCTGCCAAGCAGAAATAACGGGCAAAGAAAAAGGGTGATGACAACTAGGGTCGTCATCACCCGCCTGGTAGGCTAGTTACTCACCAAAGTTCAACGGCAAACCCACGTAGTTTTCAGCCATGGTGCGAGAGCCAGCCTCGCTGTGAATGAGGTAGTCCAACTCAGACTCTTGGAACTTCTGCGCAATTTCACCTTGATCAGGGAATCGGTGCATCAAGCTGGTGAACCACCATGAGAAACGCTCTGCGCGCCAAATGCGGGCCAAACAGCGCGTGGAATAGTGGTCAATACCGGCATGCGATTTTTCTACGCAGGCCTCAATCAGTGCGTCTGACAAATACTTCACGTCAGTCGCTGCCAAGTTCAAGCCCTTCGCACCCGTTGGCGGCACGATGTGTGCAGCATCACCCGCCAAGAACAAAGTGCCAAAGCGCATAGGCTCGGTCACAAAGCTACGCAGAGGTGCAATGCTCTTTTCAATGCTTGGCCCCGTCACCAAATGCTCGCGCGCCTCCGGGTCTAAGCGGTTGCGCAACTCAGCCCAAAATGCGTCGTCCGACCACTGCTCGACTTTGTCTGTCAGCGGCACTTGCAAGTAATAACGGCTGCGCGTGTGGCTGCGCTGCGAGCACAAAGCAAATCCGCGCGAGCTGTTGGCATAAATCAACTCTTCATGCACCGGTGGCGTGTCTGACAAGACACCAAGCCAACCGAACGGATACACCTTCTCAAACTCTTGAATCGACTTTTTAGGCACGCTGGCACGGCACACACCGTGAAAACCATCACAGCCTGCAATAAAGTCGCAATCGATGGTGTGACTCTTGCCGTCTTTGCTAAAGCTCACACTGGGCTTGTCACTGTCAAAGCCATGAATTTGCACATCGTCTGCTTCGTAAATGGTGGTCAGACCTGCTGCATGGCGAGCATCCATCAAATCGCGGGTAACTTCTGTCTGGCCATAGACCATGACTTTTTTACCCCCCGTCAAAGCCGCCAAATCAATGCGATGACGCGCACTCTTGAACAGCAAATCAAAGCCCGTGTGGACCAAGCCTTCCTCGTTCATACGTTTGTCAACGCCAGCTTGCGCCAACACGTCCATCGTGACTTGCTCCAGCACGCCCGCTCGAATGCGGCCTAGCACGTACTCTGGACTTTGACGTTCCAAAATCACCGTATCAACGCCCGCCTTATGCAGCAGCTGCCCCAATAGCAAGCCCGAAGGGCCAGCACCCACAATCACAACTTGTGTACGCATGTCTCGAATCCTTGTGTTTAATCAGTGTGGAGAGATTAATAGCGCATTTGATCTATCGCAAATCCCAACACGCAAAGCTGCGCGGTGAATAGAATACTTGCACGATGATCGTGCAACCTACATTCACCGCAAATCTATGAACAAGTCTGACTGGATCGAGGGGATGGCCCGTGGCATGGCCGTGTTAGAGAGTTTTGACACCGAGCGCCAACGCCTCAATGCAACCCTCACTGCGCAACGCACAGGCCTGACGCGAGCGGCTGCACGCCGGCACCTGCTCACGCTGACAGAGCTGGGTTATTTAGAAACAGATGGCCAATATTTTTGGCTCTCCGCCAAAGTGCTGGGCTTTGCAGGCAGTTATTTGTCAAGTGCGCGCTTGCCACGCGCTGTGCAACCCACCCTGCATCAGCTCAGCCTAGCGACGCAGCTGTCGTGCTCGGTCGCGGTGCTGCAAAACGACGCGGTCATCATCGTGGCGCGTGGCATTTGGCAAGGACCTGATTTGCCTCACAAAGGTAGCCACAGCGTATTGGCTTATGGCCTGCATGTGGGCACACGACTACCTGCCCATGCCACATCCACTGGCCAAGTGCTGCTGGCCAACTTAACGCCAGCGCAAATGGACGCATGGCTAGAAGCGAACCCTTTGAGTCGACTCACCGCACACACAGCCACGCAAGCCAAGGCGTTGAAACAAAAGCTCAAACAAATAGCTAAGCAAGACTATTGCCTCGCCACACAAGAACACGAGCTCGGGGTTGATGCCATTGCCGTGCCGCTACGCAATGAACGCGGCGACACCATTGCAGCGCTTAACTTGGTTCGCTCAGGCGCAGGGGCCAACGCGCCTGACTTGGCCACGCGCTGGTTGCCACTGTTGCAGCAAACAGCACAGGCGCTCAGGCCACTGATATGACAAAAGCCGCTAGGTGGTTAAACCTAGCGGCCTTTGTCAATGCATATGGTGGAGCTGGCGGGATTTGAACCCGCGTCCACAAGCCTTTTTCGTACAGTTCTACATGTGTAGTCGTCTGATTTGAGTCTCGTCTGATACATCGCGCAGCGACACGCTATGTACCAAACCAGCATCCTTAGATCTCACACAACATCAAGATGCCCGATGTCATGCCAGCCAATATGAGTTCCCTTGCAGTTAGGACACCTTGCGGCACCCTAACCCAGCCTATCGGCCAACTGTTGCAAGGCTCACCGGATTAAGCGGCGAGTGCGAAACGTTCGTCGTTTGCAGTTAGTTTTTTTTCCGAAGATT
>Ga0213920_1000474_pt1 | contig 31786 bp, 28 predicted proteins | sample McNCre1117MG_FD_161054 | JGI IMG/M metagenome (GOLD analysis project Ga0213920, IMG submission 161054) | Freshwater microbial communities from McNutts Creek, Athens, Georgia, United States - 11-17 MG | ecosystem: Environmental > Aquatic > Freshwater > Creek | place: USA: Georgia | collected...
GCGGCGGTGACCGCGTTCAATGTAGCGGCCTTTAATGATTGATTATCGTGTTCTGCTATTACCAGTGAAGTCATTTAGATCACCTTCGCTTCATTTTTTAGTTTTTCTACCAAGGCCTTGACATCAGCCACCATCACACCGGCGCCGCGCTTGGCTGGCTCTTCTACTTTAATCGTCTTAAGACGAGGGGTCACATCCACACCCAAATCTTCTGGTTTAACGGTCTCTAGAGGCTTTTTCTTCGCCTTCATGATATTAGGCAAAGTGACATAACGAGGCTCATTCAAACGTAAATCAGTCGTCACAACCGCAGGTAGCTTCAAGGCCAAGGTCTCTAAACCACCGTCTACCTCACGGGTTACTGTGGCTTTGCCATCGGCTACCTGGACCTTCGAGGCAAAGGTTGCCTGTGGCAAACCTAACAAAGCCGCCAACATCTGGCCCGTCTGGTTGCTATCGTCATCAATCGCTTGCTTACCCAAAATGATCAGCCCAGGCTGTTCTTTATCCACCAAGGCTTTAAGGATCTTCGCTACCGCTAAAGGCTGTAACTCCGCCTCTGTCTCAACCAATATCCCGCGATCAGCACCAATCGCCATCGCGGTTCTGAGGGTTTCTTGACAACCCGCTACACCACAAGACACCGCAATCACTTCAGTCGCAACACCCGCTTCTTTCAAACGCACCGCTTCTTCCACGGCAATCTCGTCAAAGGGGTTCATGCTCATCTTCACGTTAGCAATCTCTACGCCCGATTGGTCTGACTTCACACGCACCTTCACGTTGTAGTCAACCACTCGCTTAACAGCAACTAAAATTTTCATACTGTTTGCCTATTTATAAGAATTTATGAATGAAAGTGATGCTGACAGCATTTGAAAACTCAAACTATCGCCAACACGACAGTGTGCATTTAATGGGTTAACTTTTAGGTTAACGCCATCAAATACCCACTTTTTATTTTTATACGTCGATAGCTGTCGCAGAACCAGCTTTTTTACGTAACTCAAACTTTTGGATTTTTCCAGTAGATGTTTTAGGCAGCTCGCCAAAAACCACGGCTCTTGGTATCTTAAAACCTGCCAAATGTTTCTTGCAGTGCGCCACAATATCTTCAGCAGTGACCTGTGCATCAGGTTTAACTTCTAAAAATGCGCAAGGTGTTTCACCCCACTTTGGATCAGGCTTAGCGACCACCGCCGCAGCCAATACGGCAGGATGACGATACAGCACGTCTTCCACCTCAATAGATGAGATATTTTCGCCCCCAGAGATGATGATATCTTTACTTCGATCCTTAATTTTGACGTATCCATCTGGGTACATCACGGCTAAGTCACCTGAGTGGAACCAACCACCCTCAAAAGCTTCTTGCGTAGCTTTAGGATTTTTAAGATACCCCTTCATCGTAATATTGCCACGGAACATAATCTCGCCCATGGTCTCACCATCAGCAGGCACTGGCTTCATGGTTTCAGGATCCATCACGGTCACAGCTTCTTGCATGTGATAACGAACACCTTGACGTGCATTTAATCGGGCGCGTTCACCAATATCAATATCTTTCCACTCATCATGTTTAACGCAAACTGCGGCAGGACCATATACCTCCGTTAAACCATACACATGCGTTAAATCAAAGCCCATTTTTTCCATACCTTCGATCATGGCAGCTGGTGGTGCAGCACCTGCCACCATACCCTTCACCCCAGAAGGCACACCTACCTTTAGCTCATCAGGCGCGTTAACCAACAAACCATGAACAATTGGAGCTGCGCAGTAATGCGTAACACCCTGTGTCTTCATGGCCTCAAATATAGATTTCGCATCAACCCGTCTCAAACAAACATTAACGCCCGCTCTAGCTGCCACCGTCCAAGGGAAACACCAACCATTGCAATGGAACATTGGCAAGGTCCATAGGTAAACTGGATGCTTAGGCATATCCCACTCGAGAATATTTGACACTGCATTAATCGCAGCCCCACGATGGTGATAAACCACCCCTTTGGGATTACCCGTCGTACCAGAGGTGTAGTTCAGGCAAATAGACTCCCATTCATCTTTAGGCATCCGCCATGCATGATTAGGATCGCCTCCTGCAATAAATGTATCGTAATCAACGGAACCCAACTTCTCACTCGCACCTTCATATTCCTGATCAATCACATCAATCACCAAGATATCTCTTGGGGATTCAGCTTGCGCCATGGCCAATGCTTTTTTCATCACGCCACTGAATTCAGGGTCAACGATAACAACCTTAGCTTCGCCATGATTCAACATGAATGCAATGGCCTCAGGATCTAAGCGAGTGTTTAATGAATTAAGCACTGCCCCCACCATAGGTACACCGAAGTGTGCTTCTACCATTGGCGGCGTATTAGGCAACATCACAGCAACAGTATCGCCCACACCTACACCTGCTTTTATCAAAGCACTAGCCAGTTGGCGTGTTCTTGCATAAGTTTCAGACCAAGTTCTTCTTAAACCACCATGCACAACCGCTACCTTATTAGGGTAAATTTTGGCAGCTCGCTCAATAAAACTAATAGGGGTAATCGGAGAAAAATTCGCCGCATTTTTATCTAAGCCATGCTCATAAATATTAGACATATTCAATACACTCCGCCTTTGGAATAAACAATCTTGATTACTGGAAACTTAAAACAGTATCACCAACTAACTAGCCTTCAAACCGCTTTTAGGGATTCCCCCTATAAAACAAAGCGCTTTCTTAAAGATCAGCTAATTCTCTTAAGTGAGCCACAACACTTCTAGCTAATGCTGATAGGTTGTAACCTCCTTCTAAACAACTCACAATACGCCCCTGTGCAACCTCATTGGCTACGGTCATCAACCGCCTAGTGATCCAAGCATAATCGGCCTCTACCAAGCCCATTTGCCCCATATCATCTTCACGGTGCGCATCAAAACCAGCAGAAATCAGAATAAGTTGAGGGCTAAACTCTCTCAAACGAGGTAGCCATACCAACTCCACAATCTCCCTTACAGCTGCACCATTGGTGTATGCGGGTAGAGGCACATTAACCATATTAGGTAAATCCACATCAGCCCCAGAATAAGGATAAAAAGGGTGCTGAAAATAGCTACACATCAATACACGTGAATCATTCTTAAAAGCTGCTTCCGTACCATTTCCGTGATGAACATCAAAATCAATGATGGCAACGCGATCTAAAGCATGGTGTTCTAACGCATATTTAGCTGCAATCGCAATATTGTTAAAAAAACAGAAACCCATAGCCTGGCCTGGCTCGGCATGATGTCCTGGCGGCCTTAAGCATGTGAATGCATTTCTTACATCGCCACTCATCACAGCATCAACAGCCGCAATCGCTCCACCAGCAGAGCGCAACGCGGCCTGCCATGTGTAAGGATTCATAGTGGTATCGCCATCAATAGCGTAATACCCACTATCTGGCGCATGAGTCTTGATAGCTTCAATATAGTCTTTGGTATGCACTAAAGCTAACTGCTCTTCAGTTGCCAACGGGGGATCTAAGCGCGTCAAATAACAATCAATACGACTTAAAATTAATTGATCTTCAATAGCCTGCAAACGTTGCGGCGACTCAGGATGATGCGACCCCATTTCATGGCGCAAGCAATCCGGGTGGCTAAAGTATGCAGTACTCATATCAATTCAAATGATTCAATGGAATAATTAGTCTATTAAGCTCATTATTCATTCATAAAATTACACCCCAATTACTGAATACCCCCATTCATACCCTCATGACCTTTTTATCACCACTAAATAAGCCCCTCAATCCATCAATTCGACGACGCTTTTGCGCCCTAACCGCTGCAAGCCTACTGTCAGCCTGCTCATCTTTACCAAATAACCCTACGCCTACTCCCTCAATTAGCAACACATCCGTTGAAGACCTGCAAACTACAGAACAAAAACCAGATGCTTTAAAGCCTTTTTTAGAGAAAATAGCGCAAGATCACGCTATTGCGGCAACTGAACTACATCTTGCTTTTGAAGATGCTAAAACTATCCCATTGATCAGAAAGTTAGTTTTACCGCCTCCTGTGGGTTTTCAGAAAAATTGGAAAGTCTATCGCAGTAGATTTGTTGAGCCCAAAAGACTTGCTGCAGGGCAGCAGTTTTGGAAAAAACATCACGCCTTTATCAATGAAGTCGCACAACAAACAGGGGTTCCCCCAGAAATCATCGTAGCCATCATCGGCGTTGAAACTATCTACGGTAAACAAATGGGAAGTTTCTCAACCAAAGATACACTCATCACATTAGGGTTCCAGTATCCAAACACTCCTAACAAAGCCAGCCGCGAGACATTATTTAGAAACCAACTGGAAGATTTAATTCTATTGTGTTGGCATGAAAATTCGGCAGCCAAAGCATTCAAAGCTTGCCTCAATCAAACAGGCTCTTATGCTGGAGCTATCGGTCTACCTCAATTTATGCCAGGCAGCATTAGAAGATTTGGAATTGATGGCGATAAAGATGGCAAGATCGATTTACGTAACTCACCAGAAGATGCCATTGCTAGCGTTGGCAACTTTCTAAAAATGCATGGTTGGATAAAAGGTGAGCCTGTCTACTTAAAAATCAATGCCAACGACGACACTTTAAATATTGCTAAACAGTTAGCTGATGGCGAACCCAAAGCTAAACTACAACTCGGGCAATTAATCAAAGAGAAATTAGTTGACGCGCACACATTACCTGAATCCACACCGGCCCTAGTCGTTGATTTACCAAGCCCAGGGAACAACGGTGAAGCACTTGTGCAATATGTGATTGGCCTACGAAACTTTGTCGCAATTTGCGATTACAACCGCAGTTTTTTCTATGCCCAATCTGTCGCAGAATTCGCTGATGCATTAAGAGGCACTCCTTTTGAAGAAGATCTTATTGCAAAAAAGCCTTCCAAAAAACCCAAGAAGCCTTCATCGAAGGCTTCTATTAAAAAATCAAAAAAGACTCGCCAACCTACATCAACTAATGGTGCCTAATCTTTTTAAACAGGGAAAACACCTGTAGATAAATAACGGTCACCCCTATCGCAAACAATAAACACAATGGTGGCATTTTCTACACGCTCGGCGATACGCAACGCAACAACTAATGCACCCGCAGCAGAAATACCACAGAAAATACCTTCTTCTCTAGCTAGGCGCCTTGTCATATCTTCTGCAGCTGCTTGACTCACATATTCAATGCGATCGACTTTTGCGTCAGCATAAATTTTAGGGATATATTCTGGAGACCACTTTCGAATACCAGGAATTTGAGAACCTTCCTCAGGTTGCGCCCCAATGATTTGAATATTAGGGTTCTGGCCCTTAAGGTAAATTGAAACACCTGTAATGGTGCCAGTCGTTCCCATTGCAGAAACAAAGTGTGTCACCTGACCTTCTGTATCCTGCCAAATCTCAGGTCCAGTCGATTCAATATGAGAAAGCGGGTTATCTTTATTGGCAAATTGATCAAGAATCTTACCTTTGCCCTCACGCTGCAATTGCTCGGCATAGTCTCTGGCATACTCCATCCCTCCAGTAGCTGGGGTCAAGACTAACTCAGCGCCATAAGCAGCCATACTTTGACGTCGCTCAATACTTTGATTTTCAGGCATCACCAAAATCATTTTGTAGCCCAAAATGGCTGCCACCATGGCCAAAGCAATTCCTGTATTGCCGCTCGTTGCTTCAATGAGCGTATCGCCTGGCTTAATATCACCTCGCTGTTCAGCACGCATAAACATCGATAAAGCCGGCCTATCTTTAACAGATCCAGCAGGGTTATTGCCCTCTAATTTACCTAGAATAATATTATTTCTAGCTGCATTTTCAGGTCCGGGAATTCGTTGTAAACGAACTAACGGAGTATGGCCCACTGTTTGGGCAATAGTTGGGTAATTAGGTTTTGATGTAGGCATATGTATCTAATCTTAATACATATTGATTGTATCCATATGCCTAAGCTCATCAATGATTACTTTACTAAAAGCAATCACATTTACTTTTTTTACTCTTTCTTCTCTTCTTTTGCCTTTCTTTGCCTAGGAGATTTTTGAGAACTTGTTTTTTCAATATCTTTAGAACTGGTTTTAATTTTTTTAGAGCTCCCCGCTGAGACTTTAGATGCGCCATTAACCACTAAACCATGACCCATTAAACGCTCTACAGTTTTTTCACCAATCCCTTTCACCCTGCCATGCAAATCTGCGGCATCTTTAAATGGTCCATTCTTCTTCCTCTCTGCCAAGATGGCCTTAGCCTTAGATGGTCCCAAGCCTTGAATGGACTCTAACGCTGCTTGATCAGCCGAATTTACCTCGACTGCCGCATAGACATGACCACTTAACAGAAAGCAACTGAGTAGCCCACTGGCAACTAAACCGATGACTTTTAATAACCCTACACTTTTTAACGACATTTAGACTCCTCCAAAAGAAAAAGCTCCATCAATTGATGAAGCTTTTTTTAAACGAGGTATCAGTCGATAAGTTGACCGGTAAACGAGCTCCTACAAAGGTTGCGCAAGAAAATCCGAATTCTCCGACAACCAAGTCATATATTTCTTAACGCCCTGTTCTACGGTTAGGAATTCTTTTTGATACCCAGCAGCTCTTAAGTGGGTTAAATCAGCTTGTGTGAAAGATTGATATTTACCACGCAAAGCATCAGGGAATGTCACATACTCTACCAAACGCTCATCTACCAGTTCAGATAAAGGTAACTCTCCCTCACCACCTAGTACACGTAACGTATTAATGACTGAACGCGCCACATCATTAAACGGTTGGGCTCGCCCAGTACCTAAATTAAAGATGCCGCTTTTCTCAGGGTGTTCCTGGAAAAATAAATTAACATTCACCACATCTTCTACAGAAACAAAATCTCGCTTCTGCTCACCTGGGGCATATCCACCATATTCACCAAATAATTTAACCGCTTGAGTTTCTAAAAATTGATGGTAGTGATGGAAAGCAACAGATGCCATACGACCTTTGTGAGACTCTCTTGGCCCATAAACATTGAAATATCTAAAACCAACTACCTGAGCGGTTGTTTTCTTTTGCAAAAAACGCTGACGCACAACTTGATCAAATAAGAACTTCGAGTAACCATAAACATTCAACGGCTTCTCAAATTCACGGCTTTCTTTAAAAATATCTGAGCCGCCATAAGTGGCTGCTGAAGATGCATAAAGATAAGGCACCTTTTGCTCCGTACAGATATCCAATAAATCAAGCGAGTAACGATAGTTATTTGCCATCATATATTTACCATCTGTTTCCATCGTGTCAGAGCAAGCACCCTCATGGAAAATTGCCTCAACTTTGCCAAACTTCCCTTTAGCAAAAGCCTCAATAAATTCTGATTTATCTAAATAATCAGCAATCTCTAAGTCAGCAAGATTGCGATATTTGTCGGCTGGCTTGAGCTCATCGACTGCAATCACATTGTTAATGCCGCGCTTATTTAGCGCTTCAACTAAATTTGAACCAATAAAACCAGCTGCGCCAGTCACAATATATGTCATTGCAATTCCTCTAAAGATACCGTTGCCGTACCCAATTTACCCACAACAATGCCACCAGCTTTATTGGCCAACTTCATTGCCTCAACTGCTGGCCACTTAGCGGCCAAAGCGACTGCCATCGAAGCAATCACTGTATCACCAGCACCCGACACATCAAAAACTTCACGAGCTTGAGCAGTTACATGCTCAACCCCACTCTCCGTAAAAAGGCTCATACCCTCTTCAGAGCGCGTTAACAACAATGCATCTAAACCTAACTCAACACGCAATGCTTGAGCCTTCTGAAAAAGATCTGACTCATCTTTCCAACGTCCAATGACCTGCCTTAATTCAGAACGATTTGGCGTGATCATGGATGCGCCCTTGTACTTGGAGTAATCATCACCTTTAGGGTCTACCAAAACAACTTTTCCAGCAGCTCTTGCTGCTGCAATCATCTTGGTCACATGCGTCAAAGCACCCTTACCATAATCTGAGAAAACCACGGCATCCACTTCAGGTAATAAAGATTGAAATTGCTCCAATTTATTTAATAGCGCTTCATGAGTAGGGGCCTGTTCAAAATCGAGGCGAATCAATTGTTGCTGCCTAGCTACCACTCTCAATTTCACGGTTGTTGGTGCACTAGCATCACGCTGTAAATAACTAGTAACACCTTGATTACCTAATAACTCCTCAATGCGTCGCCCGGGCTCATCATCGCCCACCACCCCCAAAATAGAAATTTTGGCGCCAATGCTAGCTGCATTTCGTGCCACATTGGCTGCGCCGCCCAAGCGCTCATCATTTTTACCAACTAATACAACAGGCACAGGCGCTTCTGGTGAGATTCTTTCTGTATCACCAAACCAATAACGATCCAACATCACATCGCCAACAACTAAAACGCGAGCCTGCCGAAACTTCTCAACATCTGACGGTGTTAATTTAATATCCATGTTTGTTATTTTCGTTAATCTCTAAGCGTTAAATTTAGTCATGACTACATAGATGGGCCAGATGGTGCGGCACCTTCGCCGCGCCGCGGAGAATAAGACTCCCAAGCATTACATCCAGGACACTGCCAATAAAAGCGTCTTGCTCTAAAACCACAGTTTCCACAAGTATATCGAGCCAAACTATTAGTTCGCTGCTTCAAAAGGCCTAAAGAGGCCTTAATATCAGTTTGCTTTTCTTGGTCACCCGCGGCCTCAGCCAAACTCAACCTAACCTGAGACCTTAATGCCATCGCACTCAGACTTGGCGTATGTTGCATCACATCTGTCATCAAGGCTTCTGCTGCTTCGTTACCCCGCAAAGCCAATACATGTCTAAATGTGATATCTAACAACTCACCACTAGCTTGCGTTTGCAATGCATGAATTAAAACAGCTAACGCCTCATCCGTCTTACCTAATACTTGATGAACCTTCATCCAACGATCAGCAACTAATGGTAAATAAGCTACATGATGTTGATGAATATCAGCCCAAACATTTACCGCCTCAACTAATTGATTCTGAGAAACCAATAAGTCACCCTTCAAGATAGTTGCACGCGGATGATTAGGGACTGCCTGCATCGCCAAATCAATATGTTGCGAGGCTACAACTGAGTTCTTAAGCCGCAGTGCATCTTCAGCCAATTCACAATGAAAGTGCGCCAACTCTTTACTTCTAGGCGCCCCACGTAACTCACCCAACTCTTGGCAAGCAATAATAGCCTTAGCCCAGTCTTTTTCAATCTGATACATTTCCAGCAGACTCTCTTTTGCTGGAATACCATATTTACTAATAGCACTGACTCGATGCAGAGAAGTCTCAGCCCTATCTAACAGACCCGCCCTTAAGAAATCGCGGCCCAATTCATAGGCTGCATGATCGCGATGTCTAGAAGGCAAATCATCACGATTGGCCAAATGTTGATGCACTCGGATAGCGCGCTCAGTTTCACCTCGGCGGCGAAACAAGCTGCCCAAGGCAAAATGTAATTCAGTAGTTTCAGGGTCTAACTGCGCAATCTGCACCAAGGCATCAATCGCCTTATCAGGCTCTTCATTTAGAAGTAGGTTTAAACCTTTAAAAGTTGATTTTTGCTGGGCTAGCCGTTCAATTTCATTTTCGCGTTTTTCTAAACGCATATCCCAACGAGCGCCAACCCACCCTAAAGCAAAGGTGACTAGTAGCGCAAACAACCACCAAGGTTCAATCTGTAACACGATGTATTAACGAAGCTGTTTAAAGCGACGGATAGAAACGCCACTTAATAAAGTGAGCAAAATACCTAAAACAAAGGCTATGAATAAAACAAAAATAAGAGGTAAATCCCAGCTGAGGCCAGGAATCAATTGAAAATTAATTTCTTGGGTATTACTTAAAGCCAATAAGACTAAAAGAATAAAAATAATGAATCGTCCAATAATCCGCAACACTTTAAGTGCGGCATTCAGAAACGCTGTCATTCTGCAGAGTCATCCTTCTTAGGAAAATCTACACGCTCCCTTAACTCTTTACCAGGTTTAAAGTGCGGCACATGCTTTTCAGGGACCATTACTTTTTCACCTGACTTTGGATTGCGTCCTTGGCGAGGTGGTCGATGATGCATAACAAAACTACCAAAACCACGCAACTCAATGCGCTTGCCGTCAGCCAACGCTTGCGACATGGTGTCGAGCAATGTTTTAACGGCCAACTCCACATCACGCGGCAATAGCTGCGGGAATGCCTGAGCCAAACGCTCTACCAATTCTGATCGTGTGATCGTCGATGAATCACTGCGTTCTAAATCGTCCATAACTCAACAATATTCTTTTTTAATCGTTTTGAAAATCCCCACTCGTCAGAGCGGGGATTCCCCTACACATTACACCAAGTATTAATTACCTTGATTGTCTAACTTAGCTTTTAGCAATGCACCCAAATTCGTTGTGCCTGCACTAGCTTCATTCTGCAACTTGCTAATAGCTTGTTGCTGATCGGCGCTATCTTTAGCCTTGATAGACAAGTTGATGTTGCGTGACTTGCGGTCAATATTGATGATCATCGCATTAACGGCATCACCTTCTTTTAACAAGTTACGAGCATCTTCAACGCGGTCAGTTGAAATTTCAGAAGCGCGCAAATAGCCTTCAACTTCATCAGCCAACTGAATAACAGCGCCCTTAGCATCAACGCTCTTCACAGTACCGTCAACAATGCTGCCTTTGTCACTAGTAGATGTGTAGTTGTTGAATGGATCACCAGACAACTGCTTAATACCTAAAGAAATACGCTCTTTTTCAACGTCGATAGCCAAAACAACTGTTTCAACTTCGTCACCTTTTTTGTATTTGCGAACAGCTTCTTCGCCAGTCTCTTGCCATGACAAATCAGACAAGTGAACCAAACCGTCGATGCCACCAGGCAAACCAATAAATACGCCAAAGTCAGTAATAGACTTAATTGCCCCACTTAACTTCTCACCTTTTTGGTGAGCACGAGCAAACTCATCCCATGGGTTTGGTTTACATTGCTTCATACCCAAGCTAATACGACGCTTGTCTTCATCAATGTCCAGAACCATTACTTCAACTTCCATACCCAACTGAACTACTTTGCTTGGAGCAACGTTCTTGTTTGTCCAGTCCATTTCAGAAACGTGTACCAAACCTTCGATACCTGTTTCAATTTCAACGAATGAACCGTAATCAGTTAAGTTAGTAACCTTACCGAATAAACGTGTGTTTGGTGGGTAACGACGTGCGATACCAACCCATGGATCGTCGCCCAACTGCTTGATACCCAATGAAACACGATTCTTATCTTGATCGTACTTAAGAATCTTAGCGGTCACCTCTTGACCAACAGTCAACATCTCACTTGGGTGACGAACACGGCGCCATGCCAAGTCCGTAATGTGCAACAAGCCATCCACACCACCAAGATCCACGAATGCACCGTAGTCAGTAATATTTTTAACGATACCTTGAACAACAGTACCTTCTTTAAGATTTGATAGAAGCTTAGCGCGCTCTTCGCCTTGGCTAGCTTCAACAACAGCACGACGTGACAACACAACGTTGTTGCGTTTACGGTCAAGCTTGATAACCTTGAACTCCATTGTCTTGCCTTCATATGGAGACGTGTCCTTAATAGGGCGTGTATCCAACAAAGAACCTGGCAAGAAAGCACGAATGCCGTTCACCATAACTGTCAAACCACCCTTAACCTTGCCAGTAACGGCACCAGTTACAAGCTCACCTTGCTCAAGAGCTTTTTCTAGGTTCAACCAAGATGCTAAACGTTTAGCTTTGTCACGAGACAATACTGTGTCACCGTAACCGTTTTCTAGTGCATCAATCGCAACAGAAACGAAATCGCCTGGTTGAACTTCGATTTCACCTTGATCGTTAAGGAATTCCTCAACAGAGATAAAAGCTTCAGATTTCAAACCGGCATTAACCACTACGAAGTTGTGATCGATACGAACAACTTCAGCGGAAATAACTTGACCAGCCTTCATGTTAGAGCGGGCTAGGGATTCTTCAAATAGAGCTGCAAAAGATTCAGACATGTGTTTTCACTATATAGCCGTCAGAAAGAAACCGACGGGTTAGGTTAAAAATACCAATACTCGCGTTGCAAATATCAGCGCTTCATTTTTCTTGTTGTTATAAAACTTAATCCGCCTTATACCAAGCAAGAACTTGGTTCACTGCCTCTTCAATCGTCATGGACGTGGTGTCAAGGTAATGAGCCCCTTCTACAGCTTTTAGTGGCGCTGTGCTGCGACTTGCATCGCGTGCATCACGATCACGTAAATCCTGCATAAGGACATCCATATTAGCAGAAAACCCCTTAGCTATCAATTGTTTATAGCGTCTCTCCGCCCTAGCCTCAACACTAGCAGTTAAAAATACTTTAATCCTGGCATCCTTGAAGATAACACTGGCCATATCGCGACCATCTGCCACCAAACCAGGCGCTTGGCGGAAAGCTTGCTGTCTTGCTACTAAAGCAGTTCTTACGCCAGGATGGACAGCCACCTCAGAAGCACGCTTCCCCATTTCCTCCTGACGAATCACATTTGTCACATCGACACCAGCCAAAATAACCCTATCCCCTTGAAAAATAACATTTAATTTTTCAGCGATCGGCACTAAATCTCGCTCTACATCAGTGCCAATACCTGCTTTCAAGCTTGCCAAGCCGACCAAACGATAGAGTGCCCCACTGTCTAAATAATGAAAGCCAAGAGCATCTGCCACTCTTTGAGCAACCGTTCCCTTACCTGAGGCTGTTGGTCCATCGATAGCAATAACAGGGATCGATTGATTAGATAGAAGAGTCATTTTTCTAGATTTTCTGGGTTATGAATAGAAATTTTGGTGAAATAAATAAGCGGATTATTTCTTAATGTGAAATGAATTAACTCTATTTAGTGGTCAAAAACGGCTCTTTAGGCAAGTTATGAGCGTGTAATCAATGCAAATTCCTTGAAATACTCCGGAAAAGTTTTAGCAACGCAACCAGGCTCATTGATACGTACTTTTAAAGGACCCAAAGTGGCCAAGGAGAAACACATCGCCATGCGATGATCATCATAGGTATCAATGCCCTCCACTGGTGTTGTCCAACTAGTTGGCGCACTAACCTGAATAAAATCGTCTCCGGCTACAACAGTTGCGCCCATTTTCTGCAACTCTTTTGCCATGGCAGCAATACGATCGGTTTCTTTCACTCTCCAACTGGCAATACCCGTTAACTTGGTTGACCCTTCAGCGAATAATGCAGCGACCGCTAGAGTCATTGCCGCATCTGGAATCGCAACACAATCAATCTCAATGCCGCGAAGTTTGCCATTGGGGGTATTTACCCCCGCGACTTCAATCCAATCTTCTCCAGCGTGAACATTGGCCCCCATTTGCTTTAATGCATCAGCAAAAGCGACATCCCCCTGAATACTATTAGCACCAACGCCAATTACTCGAACAGGCCCTTGGCCAACGGCACCCGCTGCTAAAAAATAAGATGCAGAAGAGGCATCGCCTTCAACATATAAAGTACCTGGACTGACATACGGATTACCTAGATTAGCCGGGATATAAAAACGTTGCCAAGCTTCATTACGTACAACCACTCCAAAGCGATGCATCAGTTTTAAGGTGATATCGATGTAAGGCTTTGAAATCAACTCACCTACAACCTCGATACAAATCTCACTCCTAGCCACCAAAGGCAAAGACATCAGAAGCGCAGTTAAGAATTGACTTGATACATCGCCACGAACTTTAATAGGGCTATCTGTACGAATTTCCCCTTGCCCAATTTGCAAAGGAGGATAACCTTCATGTTGCTCATACTGAACATCAGCGCCCACCATTCTCAAGCCATCAACCAAATCACCAATAGGCCTCTCATGCATGCGCGGAACACCATGCAAACGGTACTGACCGCCCAAAATAGCAAGTGCTGCAGTTAATGGACGAATCGCCGTACCGGCATTACCCATAAATAAATCAGCGTGAACTTGAGGGAATTTTCCAGAGCAACCAGTGACAACACAGTCGCCATCAGTTTCGTCAACACTCACACCTAAGGTTTTTAACGCAGAGCGCATAACCTGCGTATCATCCGCATCTAAAAGCCCCTTCAAGCGCGTCACACCTGTTGCTAGCGCGGCCAACAAAAGTACGCGATTTGAGATACTTTTAGAACCTGGCAAGATAACAGTGCCACTAACTCGCTGAAATGGACCTAACTCAATAAAATCATTTGGTTGGGCAGCGCTCATGAACGACCCTCCCACTTCTGACGCTCAATACTTGCACGGGTAAATGCTGTCAATAAAGCATCGCCATCCTCTTTTGCAATCATATCGCGCAACATCTTTGTCAAACTCAAGTAATGATCCATCTCACTAAGGATGGCCGTTTTATTCGCCAAACAAATATCACGCCACATCTCCGGGCTTGATGCTGCAATACGAGTGAAGTCTTTAAAGCCAGCACCCGCATGACCCAACTTAACAGAAGCATCTTCAGAATTTGCCACCTGCAACATCAAGGCAAAAGATAAGATATGCGGTAAGTGAGAAATTGATGCAAATACGGCATCATGCTGTAAAGCTGACATGCGATGCGTATTCGCGCCGGCTGCCAACCAAAAATCGTTCATAGCATCCACTGCTGGCGGCAAATTTTCCTGCAAGGGGCACAAAATAACTTGTTTATCTTTAAATAAATCTGCTTTAGCCGCACTAGCGCCATGTTGCGCACCCCCAGCAATCGGATGCGCAGGAATAAATTGAGCAACTTTGTCGCCTAAGGCAGTTTTTGCAGCCATGATCACATCACTCTTCGTGCTGCCCGCATCGGTAATCAATGCCTTGGGTTTTAAGTGAGGCTCAATTGCATGTAAAACTGAAAATGTTTGAGACACTGGCACACAAATAACGATTACATCAGCCAACTTAGAACACGCCTCAAGACTCATGACTTCGTCAATAGCGCCAACCGCGATAGCCTCATCCAAATTTGCTTGCGAACGCCCCACCCCAATAACTCGGTCAAACGTCTTTGCTTGTTTATGCGCCAGCCCAAGGGATGCGCCAATTAAGCCCACCCCAACAATACCCAAGGTTAATTTAGATGTCTTGTTATTTGTCATCAATTCAAAATCTTTTTCAAAGCAGCAATAAATGCCGCATTCTCTTCTGGCAAACCAATTGAAATACGCAACCATTGAGGTAAACCGTAGTTCCCGACAGGCCTAACAATAATGCCCGCCTTCAATAATGCTAGATTAACAGTAGCGCCAGCATGAGGCTCATCACCGACTTTGACCAATACAAAGTTTCCAGAAGAAGGTAAATAACGCAAACCCATTTCATCAAATGCAGCAGTTAATTGTTGATAGCCAGCACGGTTAATCTCGTAACACTTCTTCAGAAACTCAGCATCCGCCAAGGCAGCAATCGCTGCAGCCTGAGCCAAGCTATTAACATTAAATGGCTGACGAATGCGATTCAATAAATCAGTCACCGCTGTTTGTGCAATCCCATAACCAATTCTTAAACCAGCCAAGCCATAAGCTTTCGAGAAACTTCTTGAAACAACCACATTAGGAAATGCTTTAACCCAAGCAACAGCGTCGTATTGCTGCTCAGGCGTCAAAAATTCGTTATATGCCTCATCAACAACCACCACCACATGCTTAGGCACTTGCTGTATGAAAGCTTCAATATCAGCGCCCTTTAAAAAAGTACCTGTAGGGTTATTCGGGTTCGCCACAAAAATCAAGCGAGTTTTAGAAGTTATAGCTTTTAGCATGGCCGGCAGATCATGACCATAATCTTCAGTTGCAGGCACTTCAACTGCCACAGCACCCACCGCTTGAGTAGCCAATGGATAAACTGCAAAGGCATGTTTTGAAAAAATAACTTCATCACCCTCATGAGCGACGGCTCTTGCAGTCAACTCAAGAATATCATTGCTTCCATTACCTAACGTAATCCACTCAAAAGGTACATTGAGTTTTTTTGCCAAGGCATTTTTTAAATCAAATCCATTGGAATCAGGATAACGACCAAGTTCCTCCGCCGCTTTAGCCATGGCTTTTTTAGCTGAGTCAGGCATTCCTAATGGGTTTTCATTAGAAGCCAACTTAACTATCTTGCTCTCATCTAAACCAAACTCTCTAGCAACCTCGCTAATAGGTTTTCCACCTACATAGGGCGCAATGGCACGCACATAGGAAAGTCCAATAGATGACTCTTGGTCTTTAGTCATAATCGATCCTTCTCAATTTCAGTGGCTACGGGGATAGGACCCGAGATTTTTAAAGAATGCTGCCTCAGTCTCCAATTCAGCTAAAGCTGCTGCAACTTTAGGATCACTAGCGTGACCATCAATATCAATATAGAAAAAGTACTCCCATGTGCCGCGTCTGGCTGGGCGTGACTCAAAACGATTCATGGATACACCATGCTTAGCCAACGGTGCCAATAAGTGGTAAACCGCACCCGGCTTATTAGTAACGGACAAGATGACAGAAGTCTGATCTGTGCCAGAAGCTTGGCATGAACCATGGCTAATCACCACGAAACGAGTGCGATTATGCGGATCATCCTGAATCGAACTTTGCACAGGTAATAGACCATATTGTTGTTGAGCAATATCTCCAGCAATGGCGGCAATTGCTCCATCTGTTGATGCAACCTTTGCAGCCTCACCATTGCTACTAACAGCTTGGCGCTCTAATTTAGGTGTATTGGTTGCCAGCCAACGCTGGCATTGCGCCAAGGCTTGAGGATGCGCAAATACCTTTGTTACACCATCTAGCGTACCAGTTTTAGTTAACAAATGATGCTTGATCATCAAAGCGATTTCGCCCGTAATTCTCAAATCCGTATCAAGCAATAAATCCAACGTTCTTGATACCGCACCTTCAGAAGAATTTTCTACCGGCACCACACCAAATTCAGCAGCACCTGCATCAACGGCACGAAATACCTCATCGATCGTGGCACAAGGTACACCATTAATAGAGTGTCCAAATTGAGCAAAAGCAGCTTGCTCTGAAAAAGTTCCTGCAGGCCCGAGATAAGCGACGCGAACTGGTGCCTCTAGGGCACGGCAGGCAGACATAATTTCTCGCCAAATATGGGTAATACCTTCTGGTGCAATAGCACTTTTATTCTTTGCAATTAAACCATCGATGACTTGGCGCTCACGTTCAGGACGAAACACCGGTGCATTGGTGCCGTGCTTAACTTTACCCACTTCCTGAGCAGCTTGTGCACGTTGCCCCAACAGCTCCAACAATTGCTGATCTAGTGCATCAATTCGAGCACGTAACGGTGCTAAATCCTTATCGTCATTGGCCACGCTCGAACTCCTTCATGTAACTCACCAAGGCCTGCACACCCTCTAAAGGCATCGCGTTATAAATACTTGCTCTCATACCGCCCACACTCTTGTGGCCTTTGATATTCATCAGCCCTTGCTGAGCAGCACCTGTAACAAAAGCATCATTCAATGCTTCATCTCTCAAATAGAAGGTTACATTCATGCGCGAACGATAACGTTTATCAATTTTTCCAACATACAAATTGCTTTGGTCAATGCAGTCATACAGCAAATTAGATTTCTGAATATTCTTCTGCTCTATAGCTGCAACACCACCTTGACGCTTTAACCACTTAAACACCAAGCCTGCCAAATACACACTAAACGTTGGTGGTGTATTGAGCATAGAATCATTCTCAGCCTGCTTGGCCCAGTCCCAAATAGTTGGTGTAATCGGCATAGCATGACCCAATAGGTCTTTACGTACAATCACAATGCTCAAACCAGCTGGGCCGATATTTTTTTGCGCGCCACCAAACAAGACACCGAACTGGTTAACATCCAAAACTCGCGACAAAATATTGCTTGAAACATCGGCAACCAATGGCTTTGAAATCTTAGGGATCTCTTGAAACTCAAGACCACCTACCGTCTCATTTGAACAGATATGCACATAAGCAGCATCATCAGATAACTGCCAATCTTTTTGATCTGGAATAGTGGTGTACCCAGTTGACTGACTTGATGCAGCAATATGAGCATTACCGTATTTAGCGGCCTCTTTAATAGATTTCTCAGTCCAAATCCCCGTTGCAATGAAATCAGCTTTTGGGCCATTTGAGGCTAAAGACATTAGATTCATGGGAATAGCTGCGTTCATACCAATTGCACCGCCCTGCAAAAATAAAACGGCATAACTATCAGGGATATTCATTAAATCACGGAGATCTGCGACAGTCTCTTCGTAGCAGGCCATAAATGCCTTGCCACGATGACTCACCTCCATCACCCCCATCCCCAAACTCTGCCAATTAAGCATGTCAGGAGCAGCCTCTTTTAACACTTCCTCAGGAAGTGTTGCAGGGCCTGGCGCAAAGTTATAAACGCGCTGATCAAACATTACTATTAGGCTCCTCGCCTTGCGCAGCTGGATTATCTGAAGCAGCTTCTAACTCATCAGATACGTCCCCTTCATCATCCGCATCGTCACCCTCAGCAATACGCTGCAAACCAGATAACGCTGTGCCCTCATCCACATTAATCAAGGTCACACCTTGTGTCACACGGCCCATTTCACGAATCTCTGAGACACGTGTACGAACCAAGATGCCGCCAGTAGTAATCAACATAATTTGATCTTGCTCCGACACCAACACAGCAGCAACTACTTTACCGTTACGTTCGGTTGTTTGAATAGCAATCATGCCTTTGGTGCCACGACCATGACGCGTGTACTCGGCAATTGGCGTTCTCTTGCCGTATCCATTAACAGTTGCAGTCAAAACGCTACCAGGCAATGTTGCAGGATCAACACCGGCTTCAATGGCACCTTCAGTTTCTGCAGGAGCAACCAACATCGCAATCACTTCATGAGAAGCTTCTAAATTCATGCCTCTAACGCCGCGAGCAGTGCGCCCCATTGGGCGCACATCATTCTCATCAAAACGAACTGCTTTACCAGCATCGGAGAACAACATCACATCGTGCTGACCATCTGTAATGGCAGCACCTACTAAATGATCGCCCTCATCTAAATCAACCGCAATAATGCCGGCCTTACGTGGATTTGAGAAATCAGATAAACGAGACTTTTTCACAACTCCTTTGCGGGTCGCCATGAACACATATTTATCATCCTCATAAGCCTTAATCGGCAAGATCACGGTAATCTTTTCGCCCTCAACTAATGGGAAAATATTGACGATTGGTTTACCACGAGAAGCACGGCCACCTTGCGGCACCTCCCAAACTTTCAACCAATACATACGTCCACGATCAGAGAAACAAAGAATCGTGTCATGGGTATTGGCCACAAATAAAGTTTCTACCCAATCCTCATCTTTTGTTGCAGTTGCCTGCTTACCTCGGCCACCACGCTTTTGAGCACGGTACTCAGAAAGCGGTTGACTCTTCATGTAACCACCATGAGATAGCGTTACAACTAAATCTTGAGGGGTAATCAAATCTTCCGTAAACAACTCTGTTGCATTCATCTCGATGCGTGAACGGCGACCAGTATCGCTACCAGACTCACCAAATTCAGCCTGAACTGCCTGTAACTCTTCAGTAATGATGACGGTAATACGCTCAGGTTTTGCCAAAATATCTAATAGATTAGCTATCTCAGACATCACCTCTTTGTACTCATCAACAATCTTATCTTGCTCCAAACCTGTCAAACGTTGCAAACGCATTTGCAAGATTTCTTGAGCTTGACCTTCTGATAGACGATACAAGCCATCTCCCTGCATACCTACCGCTGGGTCCAAATCTTCTGGACGGAATGAATTTCGTCCACCTGGCGCATCTTTTTCAGCTCTGGATAACATCTCACGAACAACAGAAGAATCCCAAGATCTGAGCAACAATTCTTTTTTAGCTTCTGGCGGTGTTGGTGCAGCCTTAATAATTTTGATGAACTCATCAATATTGGCTAAAGCAACTGCTAAACCTTCCAATACGTGGCCACGATCACGGGCTTTGCGTAATTCAAACACAGTACGACGAGTCACCACCTCACGACGGTGTGACAAGAAGCACTCCAACATCTGCTTTAAGTTGAGTAAACGGGGCTGGTTGTCCACCAAAGCCACCATATTCATACCGAAAGTATCTTGTAATTGAGTGAATTTATAGAGGTTATTCAATACCACTTCAGGTACTTCACCACGTTTTAACTCAATCACCACGCGCATACCTGACTTATCAGACTCATCACGGATATCTGAAATGCCCTCAACCTTTTTCTCAGTAATCAACTCAGCAATGCGCTCTAGCAAGGTCTTTTTATTAACTTGGTAAGGCAACTCATCAACGATAATCGATTGACGTGAACCACGGTCCATATCTTCAAAATGCGTCTTTGCACGCATCACCACACGACCACGCCCAGTGCGGTAACCATCTTTAACACCAGAGATACCGTAAATAATGCCTGCCGTCGGAAAATCTGGCGCAGGGATGATTTCCATCAAATCATCAATACTGCAGTCAGGGTTGCTCAACAGATAGAGGCACCCTGAAACTACTTCATCTAAGTTATGAGGTGGAATATTAGTGGCCATACCGACCGCAATACCTGAAGAACCATTAATTAATAAATTAGGGATCTTTGCCGGCAGAATTAAAGGCTCTTTCTCACTACCGTCGTAGTTGGGGCCAAAATCTACGGTTTCTTTATCAAGATCATCCAATAACTGATGCGCAATCTTGGCCAAACGAATCTCCGTATAACGCATCGCAGCTGCGTTATCGCCGTCAACTGAACCAAAGTTACCCTGACCATCCACCAACATATAGCGTAATGAAAAATTCTGCGCCATACGAACAATCGTGTCATAAACAGCAGAATCACCATGCGGGTGATATTTACCAATGACATCGCCCACAATACGAGCAGATTTCTTGTAAGCACGATTCCAATCATTATTAAGCTCATGCATCGCAAACAAAACGCGACGGTGAACAGGCTTTAAACCATCCCGAACGTCTGGCAGCGCACGGCCTACGATGACGCTCATGGCGTAATCTAGGTAGGAACGACGCATTTCGTCTTCTAGGGATATTGGGAGTGTCTCTTTAGCAGCGTTGTTTTGTGTAATTTCCATCCCGCGATTTTATCACTCGAAGCATCCCAATTACCTAGCTTATAGTGCTAAAATGAAACATATCCATATTGGATGGCCTCCACACAGATAACAAGAGGGAAAAAATGAAAAAATTACTACAACTACTAGCCATTGCAGGTATCGCCCTTAGCGCTTCTGCTTTCGCACAACAAACTAACGATAACTGGGTTAATAGCACAGGCATCGTTGTAAAAAACGGCACCAGCGAATTGTGCTGGCGCAATGCCAACTGGACTCCAGCGACTGCTGCTCCAGGTTGCGATGGCGCACTTGCTGGCACAAAACCAGCTCCAGCGGCTCCAGCTAAAGTGACTTACAACGCTGACGCTTTGTTTGATTTTGACAAATCAGTACTAAAACCTGAAGCTAAAGCTAGCTTGGATAGCTTAATTGGCAAAATCAAGAACTTGACGCTAGAAGTTGTGATCGCAGTAGGTCATACAGACGCTATCGGCACAGTTGCTTATAACCAAAAACTATCTATTCGCCGTGCTAATGCTGTTAAACAGTACTTAGTCAGCAAAGGGATTGAAGCTAACCGCGTTTATGTTGAAGGCAAAGGCAAATCACAGCCTGTAGCAGACAACAAGACTAAAGAAGGTCGCGCTAAGAATCGTCGCGTAGAAATCGAAGTTGTTGGAACACGTCAGAACTAATCCTGACCTCTAACAACCCCAAGCCCGGTTATCTGTTAGCCGGGCTTTTTTTATTTACATGACTGACACCTCAGGCACAAAGCCATTTGCTTGATTAAAATATAAGCTATGAACGCAGACCAGACCGAAATCGATAAATTCAGTGCATTAGCCCACCACTGGTGGGATCCTACCAGTGAATTTAAACCACTCCATGCCATTAACCCATTAAGACTGGGTTGGATACAAAAGCATGTTGATATTCAGGGGAAAAAGATTCTTGATGTGGGTTGTGGCGGAGGTATTCTCACTGAATCTTTAGCCAAAGCTGGGGCACATGCTAAAGGCATCGATTTATCTGAAAAAGCTCTCAAAGTAGCTGATTTACATAGCTTGGAGAGTGGTGTTGCCGTGCAATATGAGTACATCAGCGCGGAAGATTTAGCGGCCAAAGAAGCCGGGCAATATGACGTTGTCACGTGTATGGAGATGCTTGAGCATGTTCCTAACCCGCTTTCAGTGATCAAGGCATGTGCAGCATTAGCAAAACCAGGTGGCAAAGTATTTTTTAGCACCCTTAATCGCAACCCAAAATCTTATTTATTAGCCGTCATTGGCGCTGAATATATTTTGCGCATGCTACCCAAAGGGACACATGATTATAAAAAATTTATTAAACCCTCTGAACTTAATGACTTTTTGCGCGAGAGTAGCTTAGAAATGAATGAAATCATTGGTCTTAGTTACAACCCTATCACTGAAATCTACGCGCTAGGCCGAGACACAGATGTTAATTATCTCGTTGCAACCACAAAGAAATAATTTATGTCATTAACAAACCCAAGCACGCCCTTATATCAGGGCGTGTTTTTTGATTTAGATGGCACACTCGCTGATACGGCTCCGGACCTAGTCGCTGCCGCTAATTTATTAAGAACCTCCAGATCTCTTGATCCATTGCCTTATGAACTATTGAGGCCAAAAGCATCAGCAGGTGCCCGGGGTTTAATTGAAGGCGTATTTGGGTACTCCCCAGATCATCCAGATTTCACACAACTCAGGGATGAGTTCTTAAACAATTATGAAAAAGCCATTTGTGTTGACAGCAAATTATTTGATGGGATGGATGTCTTACTCTCAGAACTAGAACAACATCAAATCATTTGGGGTATTGTGACCAATAAATTTGAACGATTTACCCTTCCATTACTAGAGCGCATGCACCTTGATCAACGCAGCAAAGCTATCATTGGAGGAGATACGACAGGCTTTGCTAAGCCACACCCTGCTCCAATTCTTAAAGCGGCTGAAATGAACAACTTAGATCCTAAAAGCTGTATATACGTCGGCGATGACCTAAGGGATATACAAGCTGGTAAAGCTGCCGGCATGACCACTGTGGCTGCTGCTTATGGTTACTGTGGCTGCGACAAGCCGATTGAAGAGTGGGAGGCAGACTTCATCATTCACCACCCTCTTGAATTGCGCCAGATTGTTTTTAAATAAACGTCATCGGCATTATTCTTCCATGAAACCTAGCGGCCTCGCCAAAGCACATCAAATCACTGAGTTCAGTGACATTATCGATGTACGTACGCCAGCTGAATTTGCAGAAGACCATATTCCTGGTGCAATTAACTTACCGGTTCTATCTAATGAAGAACGCATCATAGTAGGTACCCTTTACCACCAATCTCCCTTTGAAGGGAAAAAGCTAGGTGCAGCACTGATTGCTAGAAATATTTCAACGAATATTCAAACGCACTTGATGCATTACCCAAAAGAATGGAAGCCCCTTATTTACTGCTGGAGAGGTGGCAAACGAAGCGGCTCAATGACACACATCCTGCGCCAAATTGGCTGGAATGCCCATATTCTGGATGGTGGCTATAAATCGTATCGGCGCCAAGTGATTAAAGAACTATCGGAACTATCGCCTCAGTTCAATTACCAAGTCGTCACCGGTCAGACTGGTAGCGGTAAGAGTAAATTACTAGAAGCACTTGCAGAGCAAGGCGCTCAAATATTAGATTTGGAATCTATTGCAAACCATAAAGGTTCTGTCTTAGGAAACATCCCCAATTCGCCGCAACCAAGTCAGAAGAACTTTGAGAGTCAACTATTAATAACCTTAAAACAATTAAATCCAGATCAAATTGTTTTCGTTGAAGCAGAGAGTAGAAAAATTGGTTCTTTGCACGTACCCGATACGCTCTTAGAAAAAATTCGGTTAAGTCCCTGCATAAAAATTGAAGCCACTTTAGCTGCACGCGTGGAATTTTTGCAAGGTGACTATGCTTACTTTCTAAAAGACCCGGAAGCCCTCAAAGAAACAATTGATTTTCTAAAAGAATTGCATGGCAAAGAAACACTACAACACTGGAAAGATTTAATTGATCAAAAAAACTGGTCAACCCTAGTCGAGCAGTTACTCAAGAATCATTACGACGCTCTTTACAGTCGCTCACAGCATTCAAATTATATGAATTACACTCAAGCCATCTGCTATCAGACAGCAGATTTATCTACCCAAGGCATCCATCGGTTAGCCACAGAAATCCTGAAGGGACAAGCCTCATAACCATGACAACCCATACTCTACGCCACGAATCAGACCACCCACTTATCACTTGGGATGAAGGTGAAACAACCTTCAATTGTCGTTGGCGCTCCGAAAAAGGCACCATCCCCCCGAAAAAATTAATCATCGCAGACGATACGCTGACGGCAGATGAGGCTTATCGCCTAGCTTGTGAAGGTACAGGCATCATTTGGCGTGGTGACTTTCAAAATGCAAAACAACTATTACAGGCATTAACACGTCGCGCAGAAAAACCTTCCAAAAAAAGCATTCGCAAGAAGCCAGCTAAGAGAACTCCAGAAGAAGGGTTAATTCCTTTAGCTAAGCCGATGTCTGAAATTTTTCACTTACATCGACAAGCGCAATCGCAAAAAAGTCGCACGCTTGGCATGCTTCTCATTCAAATCAACCCAGATCACAGCATTCCCTTAAGAAGAGCTCCCGATGTCACGGAAGCTTGCTTGGCGGTATATGGCATCGTTAAAGAACCCTATGTCATGTCATTGCGTGATCTACTTGGTTTTATTGGATCACTTGAATGGCGCAAGCATGGTATGGCAATCCCAGCCCTCCAAGATTTAGGTGATGGGCATATCCATCCTCACTATGGCGTCTTTGCCCCAGTGCGCTCGGAATATATCGGCTTAGTAGAAAAAGCACCACTTCCCCTTGGACTTCAGAACAACTCATTGGCCTTTGACATTGGTACGGGCACAGGAGTTCTAGCCGCTGTTTTAGTAAAACGCGGTATTCAAAAAATTATTGCCACTGATCAAGATGACCGTGCGATTGAATGCGCCACGGAGAATATCGAAGGACTGGGTCTCAAGAAAAACATCAAACTAATTAAAACCAACCTTTTTCCAGATGGTCAAGCGCCACTGATTATTTGCAACCCGCCATGGGTACCAGCTCGACCAAGCTCTCCAATTGAACATGCGGTCTATGACCCAGATAGCCAAATGCTAAAAGGATTTTTAGCTGGTTTGAAAGATCACCTTTCACCAAATGGTGAAGGTTGGCTAATCTTGTCGGATTTAGCTGAACACTTAGGACTCAGAACAAAAGCGGAGTTACTGTCTTGGATTGAGGGCAACGGTCTCAAGGTGATTGATAAACTCAATATACGACCCACTCACAAAAAAGCGCTGGATCAGATGGATCCACTCTATAGAGCTAGGGCGGCAGAAGTGACTACCTTGTGGCGACTAGCGGCCGCATAAAATAAGCTAAAAAACAAAGGGCTCGATTACTCGAGCCCTTTTAATTGGTGGAGCCGGCGGGGATCGAACCCGCGTCCGCAAATCCTCCACATAAAGTTCTACATACTTAGTTGTGTCTTTTGATTTAATTGCATTGTCACGGACCAACACGTTACAAGACAACGATTCGCTAAATTTTCGAACCACCTCCCACGACATAAGGCAGTCTTATCTCTTGTATATGACCCTGATGTAGCTTTTACACTACCTGACCCAAGAGAGAATCAGTTCAGGGGCAACCGCAATTAAGCGGCTAGTGCGAAACGTTCGTCGTTTGCAGTTATTACTTGTCCCATTGATTTACGAGATAACGGGTCCTCGGTATGCCCTCCATGCTTTGCAATCCACGTCGAAACCATGTCGGCCCCGATATGCGCATATCAGTTTTTATATTTTATTCCTTTTAAATAGTTTCTGCCAGTAGCTCAAATAAAGGATTCCTCCTTGGTTTGGCAAGACTTCAATAAATTTCTCCAATCCTCTGGTTCAGGCTGTCCAGGCATACGCTGGCCAAAAATCATAGCAATCACTTCACCAGACCTATCCAAAATTTCCAGAGAAGAAATTACCCCATACTTTCCTGGCTTTCGTACCAACCAAATAGCAGGTAAAGCGGTCATATTCAGATGGAAATTAAATTTTTCGCCCAAGATACTTAACCATTCCTTCGCATCATTCACCTGCTGAACTTGCCCTGAGTAGATTTGAACCGCCCCCCTATTTCCCACATAAATGGTTAAAGGGACATCTAAATGTTTAGCCGAATTGAATAAAAATTTGATAGCCCCTACATTTAAAATTTGTGCGTAATCATCCCCAATTAAAGTTAACGCATCCCACCTATTTAAACGATATTTTTTAAGTAACTGAAAGAACTCCTGAGTGTCCTCCAAAGCAGCCCAGTCAGTTTTAAAAGCCTCAATATCCACATCATCTAACTGAGTTTCTATCAGGTCTGGCGGCTCGCGCCGCTCATGTACAAAAATACCTGGATCTTGATTAGGATCCATCAACTGCTTAGCAATTAAGTCCAGATGTCCATGGTTGCTCTCGGGCAATAAAAATATTTTATGAATGGCCCGCCCGCACTCATCAAAAAACTGAATACTTTTTTGCAACGCTGCTTGTTTACTCTCCTCAAAGATATAAGCAAATTCCCACTGCCTATAAAAAAGTCTTAGGTTGATATCTTCGCTAACAACTAGACCAATGTCGCCCTGCAAACTGGTACTCTCATAATGTCCAATTTTTTCATGAACAGCCAATTGATTGCGCGTTAACGCCACAACCTCTCCAAGCCCTTCAACTAACTTAATAATCTCAGGCCAATTTTTCTTTAAACGAATGGCTTTTGCCAAATTAGGTGAGGATCGCACCACATCTAATTTACTAACCCCCACATGGGCATCGATTAATTCAGCCTCAGTCATCTGAAAAAAATCAGCAATTTCTTGATGCCTTAATCTCTTATCAACTCTTAAACCAGCAAAACTTTTCCGAACATCATTAACGGTAGCGCACATAGGCCCTCCTATAAAAATAGGCACTGGCTTGCTAAAAGGGAATAAATCGCTGGCTTGTGCAAAGTGAGTGAAGAATGCAGACTCAATACTACATGAGAATGATTCTCAACAAATAGTCACTTTAAGGCAGGGGTTAATCAACCCACTGAGGATCCTTCATATGTATAGCCATCAAGGTTCTGATAAATAAACCCACAATAATGACTGTTGTCATGAATAAAGAAACATAAGCTAGTGGCTCAGCCTCCGGTACAAAAGTCGCGTACCCCAACATGGCTGTAGCAAAAGATGCCGTTGGAAATGAATAGGCCCACCAAGACATGAAAAATGGTAACTTATAAAAAAATCTAAATTGGGTAAGCAAAAAAGCCGCAAAAAATAATGCGAGCGCAATTAATATGTGCGCCATAGGATCTAAAGATTTTTCAGCCAAAGGATTTGTTAAGGCAATCCATGAAATAAATGCTACGCTTGGTGGCGCCAAAAAGATGGCCATGGTTGGTTTTAAACGCTCAGGCAAGCCTGGTTGGACAAACATTAAGCGATACAACATCACCACCAAAATAACAAACCACAAAATCAATCCAACACCAAAGAAAAACCAAGAAAACTCTATATAACCTAACTTCACGCCGCACACAGGAATAACCGCGTTGCCAACCGCTGGAATAAACCAAACAGGACAAGCATGCGCAGCCTGCAAGCTCTCGCGATGAACCCAGGCATTTAATACTGCCAAAATAGCCAGCAAATGAACGCCTGCGCTTGCGAACCACAGCACCTCAGCACCACCATGGGAATAGGGAAATAAAACCGCTGCCAACAAAGTCATACCGACGCTAATCGTCGCAAAAAAAGATGACTTAACGGGATGATGCCACTCTTCTAAAATTTTCTCTGGCGCTTGCCATTGTTTACGCAATAGCCCTAAGCTCAACAATATAAAAATACCTGCCGCCAATAAACCAAATCCTAAAGCCACATCATTGGCCACCGATAAACCTGTCAATGCTGAAAATTTAGTCCAAGATAAAGATAAACCAGAGATTCCCATCACCATGGTGAAAGCAGAAATAGGGGGGGCAGCTAAAAAAGTTCTCATATTTTTAAAATGTTAAATTAGTTATCAGTACTTAATACGCCAATTAATGAATCATAATCCTCCTATGAAACAACGTATATTAAGTTTTAGCTGTTTTTTACTTTATTTAGGTCTTGTGACCTTACCCATGATGATCGCTGCAAGTGCTCATCTTCCCCATCGTCCATGGCTAGATGAACTATCTAGCGCTATGGCGATGCTGGCTTTTAATATCATTTTGCTAGAGTTTCTAACAACTGGAAGAATTGTTTTTTTATCCAAATGGATGGGTATTAACTGGATTTTACAAATTCACCAACTCTTCTCTAGAACCGCAATTTTGCTATTAATTGGGCACCCTTTCCTTTACAGCCTGCCAAATCACCCAAGTTATGCACCAGGCCCAGCCAATGAAAATTATTTAGGCATGAGTGGCGCAACACTGATGACAGGACTATTAGGTTTAATCACACTAGGTGCATTGATAGGTCTTGCACTCACAAGAACTCATTCAAAAACAAGTTATGAGTCATGGCGTGCTAGCCATGCGATCATGGCAGTTATCATTGCTAGCGCTGGGTTACACCACACACTAGAAGCAGGCAGATATGCTCAGAGCCCATGGGTCATGCACTACTGGCAAGTTGCCTTTGGCATTGCTATCTCAAGCTTGATCTGGGGGTACTTGATAAAACCGCTGATTCAAAAATCACACCCCTATCAAGTAACTTCTATTAAACAAATCGCTCACCAAATATGGGCACTAAATATTCGCAGTATCAAACCGTCATCCAGAGTAGCTTACCAAGCAGGTCAATTTGCATGGCTTAAACTAAAAAGCACTCATCCTCTTTATGAAAATCCATTTTCGATTAGTTCCGCGCCATCCCAGTCAGCCAATGAACTTAGCTTCATTATTAAAGATTTAGGTGACTTTACACATCAAGTCACAGAACTAAACGCGGGAGATTTAGTCTACGTTGATGGGGCTTATGGCAACTTTGGCAAGCTAGTTACTTCAATTGTTCAAAACAATGAATCCATAGTCATGATCGCTGGAGGTGTTGGCATTGCCCCCATTATTAGCCTTCTAAGAGAATTAGCTGCTAACCATAATCAAATTAATCAACCCATCCATTTGATTTACGGAAACCGTATACAAGAACAGATGATCGACCTATCTACCCTGGTTGATTTACAGATTTTTAAACAATTAACCATCACACCAGTCATTTCTGAACCTAGCGCCAACTGGACTGGGATAACTGGCATATTAGATACGACGACATTACAGCAAGCATTAGAAAAAACTAACGGCATTAATAAGCAGACACGATACTTCGTCTGCGGTGCCGCTGAAATGATTGATGGTGTTGAACACGCGCTAGAAGCCCTATCAGTTGATACACACCGAATAGATTCTGAAAAATTTCAATACGACTTCACGAAGAAAACAGCTCGCACCAGAAATGCCGTGATTAGCTGGGGGATAGGCAGTATGGCGCTCATCGCAAGCGCCATCTATTTCACAAAAATTTAACCTTCAGACTTTGCCAACAAATCTTCCCATCTAGCCATCAAAGTCATTAATTGTTCATCAATATTGCGCAATCTTGTTTGATAGTTCGTCAAATTATCGGGTTGATTTTTATATAGCTCAGGGTCCGTCAATTTCATGCTGATATCCGCCTGCTCCTTTTCCAAGGCCTCTATCTGAGAGGGAATCACCTCAAGTTCTTGGCGTTCCTTACTATTTATCTTCTGAACCTTAGACTTTGTTGGTGATGTAGACGCCAATGGGGCCGGCTGTTTTACTTCTTGAATAGGATTAGATTGAGCAACTTTGTATTGTTCAGAACGTTGTTTCTGAATCTTCCAGTCCTCATACCCCCCCTCATACTCACGCCAAGCACCGTCTCCCTCATAAGCAATAATGCTCGTCACCACATTATCCAAAAAGGCGCGATCGTGACTGACCAAAAAAACAGTCCCTTTGTAATCTTGCAATAGTTGCTCTAGCAATTCCAGCGTATCAATATCTAAATCATTAGTGGGCTCATCAAGCACCAACACATTTGCTGGGCGTGCAAATAATCTGGCCAGCAATAAGCGGTTTCTCTCGCCACCAGATAAGGTGCTAACGGGTGAAGCAGCACGCTCTGGCGCAAATAAAAAATCATTTAAATAACTTTTGACATGTTTTCGATTGCCATTGATTTCAATCCATTCACTGCCAGGGCTAATGTAATCCTCAAGAGTCGCATTAAGATTTAGGCCTTCACGCATCTGATCAAAATAAGCCACATCAATACGAGACCCCATTGTTGCCTCACCACTATCAGGCTCAATCACTCCCAATATGAGCTTTAACAAAGTAGTTTTACCCGCCCCATTAGGGCCCAACAAACCCACTTTGTCACCCCGCAAAATAGTCGCGGTGAAATCTTTAACAATCGGTCGATCGTAAGATTTAGTCACACGGTCAAGATCAGCCACAATCTTTCCGCTACGATCCCCAGAAGATACTGCCAACTTAATTTGCCCCATCGCATCACGTCGCTCAGCCCGCAATGTTCTTAATTTTTCCAATCTAGCAATCCGCCCAACGCTGCGCGTACGCCTCGCCTCAACGCCTTTGCGAATCCAGACTTCCTCCTGGGCCAGCAATTTATCCGCTCTGGCATTTGCCAAAGCTTCCGATGCTAATTCTTGTTCTTTTAATAGTTCATACGCACTATAGTTACCCGGGTAACTTCTTAAAATTCCACGATCTAACTCTACAATTTGCGTACTCACTGCATCTAAAAATGCACGGTCATGGGTAATCAGCACTACCGCACCCTTAAACGACTTAAGCAGATCTTCCAACCAACTAATAGAATCTAAATCTAGGTGATTAGTGGGCTCATCTAGAAACAGCACATCTGGGACAGCAACCAAAGCCTGAGCCAACGCCACACGCTTCCTGTTACCACCAGATAGAGCGCTGATAACGACATCTGGGCTTAAGTGCAAGCGATCCAAGGTCTCATGAACGCGTTGCTCCCAATTCCAACCGCTCATAGACTCCAACTTTGATTGGATTTCATCTAAACGATGGTGAGAAGCATCATCCCATTCAGCGACGCTCAACGCCTCATACTCTTCACGCAACGCCTTCACTTGAGCAACACCTTTAGATACGGCATCAAAAACAGTTTCTTCAGACGCAAAAACTGGTTCCTGAGCCACATAAGCCATGCGCAAGCCCTGCTGATACTGCAAGGTGCCATCATCAAGCTTCTCAAGCCCAGCTAAAATTTTTAGTAAAGATGATTTACCCGTGCCATTACGGCCGATAAGTCCAACCCTTTCCCCCGACTCAAGGGAAAAAGCGGTGTTTGCAAGTAAATCGACATGGCCAAAAGCCAGTTTTGCATCAGTAAGAACAATTAAAGCCATAATGACATTATCGCCATTCAATTAAAAAGAGACAAAAAAGATGCATGAAATGGATTTCATTAAAGAC
>Ga0213920_1000475_pt1 | contig 31748 bp, 34 predicted proteins | sample McNCre1117MG_FD_161054 | JGI IMG/M metagenome (GOLD analysis project Ga0213920, IMG submission 161054) | Freshwater microbial communities from McNutts Creek, Athens, Georgia, United States - 11-17 MG | ecosystem: Environmental > Aquatic > Freshwater > Creek | place: USA: Georgia | collected...
TCGGGGTCGTTGGCATCAAACAGAATCAGCGGGTGCAAGTTGCCGTCGCCTGCGTGGAACACGTTCAAGCAGCGCAGCTGGTATTTCTTTTCCATCTCTTGAATGGCTTCCAAGATGTCGGCCAAACGCTTGCGCGGGATGGTGCTGTCCATGCACATGTAGTCGGGGCTGATGCGGCCCGAGGCGGGGAATGCGTTTTTGCGACCGCTCCAAAACTTCATGCGTTGCGCTTCGTCGCGGCTCACCGCAATAGCGGTGGCGCCGCAGCCGCGCAGCACGTCGCTCATGCGGCCAATTTCTTCTTCCACCTCTTCGGGTGTGCCGTCGCTCTCGCACAGCAAAATGGCGGCGGCACTCAGGTCGTAGTCGGCGTGGACAAAGTCTTCCACGGCGGCGGTCATGGGGCCGTCCATCATTTCTAAACCAGCGGGGATGATGCCTGCGGCAATCACCGCAGCCACGGCGTCGCCTGCTTTGCGCACATCGTCAAAGCTGGCCATGATGCAGCGGGCCAATTGAGGTTTGGGCACGAGCTTGACGGTCACTTCGGTGGTCACCGCCAACATACCTTCGCTGCCCACGATCACGGGCAGCAGGTCAAGGCCCGGTGCGTCGAGGGCGTCGCCGCCAAACTCAACGGGTTCGCCTTCCACGGTGAAGCCTTTGACCTTGAGCACGTTGTGTACGGTCAGGCCGTATTTCAAACAATGCACGCCACCCGAGTTCTCGGCCACGTTGCCGCCAATGGTGCAAGCAATTTGGCTGGATGGGTCGGGCGCGTAATACAAACCAAACTTGGACACCGCTTCGCTGATGGCCAGGTTGCGTACCCCGCACTGCACCACCGCCGTTCGTGCGAACGGGTCGATGTTGAGAATTTGGTTGAACTTGGCCAGTGACAACGTCACACCCATGGTGTGCGGCATCGCGCCACCCGACAGGCCTGTGCCTGCGCCGCGTGCGACCACGGGTACATCGAGCGCGTAGCAGGCCTTGAGCACGGCTTGCACTTGATCCACCGTCTCGGGCAGTGCCACGCACATGGGGCGGGCGCGGTAGGCGGTGAGGCCGTCGCACTCGTAAGGCACGGTGTCCTCGGTGGTGTAGAGCAGGGCGTGCTGTGGCAGCACTTGCAGCAGCGCTTGCACCACTTGGGCTTGGCGCTCCGCGCGGGCAAGGGTGTTTTGCTGGTCGATCGTGAGTGGGGCGTTCATGCGCCTCACTTTAAGGCAAAACTTGGGGGCGACGCGTGAAGAAAGTTTCAGCGTCGATTGAAATGGTTTTGTTTCACCAAAACAAACGTTAAGGCACGGCCTTTTGCAGCCATTCCGCAAACGCCGCACATTCCCAGCGGTCCATGGCGCCCGTGCGCCAGCACAGGTAATGCCCATGGGGGCTGGGCACTTGGCGCGGAAAGATGCGCACCAGTGTGCCGTTTTCTAGCCAAGGCGTGCCAAGTTTCAAACGCACCAAGCCCACGCCCAAGCCTTGCGCCGCGGCATCGCACATCAAGCCAATGTCGTTGAAGCTGCTGCCATCAATGGGTTCGGGCCAATCGAGGTCGTGCGCGGCAAACCAAGTGCGCCAAGGTTCCAGTGGGCTGCGCAACAGGGTGGCATCTGCCAAGTCTTCAGGGCTGTCAAACGGCCCATGCTCGCGGATGTAGGCGGGTGAGGCCAAGGGCGTCACATCGTCTTTCATGAGGCACACATGCTCCACATCGGCGTAACGGCCCGTGCCGAATCGGATGGTCAGGTCGGCGTCTTCGGCCACCACGTCCAGCAGCGGAATGCTCACTTGCAGCGTGATGTCGATCTCGGGGTAGGCCTCGGCAAATTGGCGCAGGCGTGGCATCAAGATCGACCGTGCGAAAGTGGGCGTCACGGCCAAACGCAGTTTGCGTTTGCTGTTGTTGTTGCTGCCGTCTTTGCCTGGGAAGCGCTCCAAAATCGTCAAGCCTTCGCGCACATGGGCCAAGTACTCGCTGCCCTCGGTGGTGAGCGAAAAATCGGCGCGACCAAAGAGCTTGACGCCCAGCAATTGTTCCAACTGCTTCACACGGTGGCTCACCGCGCTGGGCGTGACGCACAACTCCTCAGCCGCCTGCGTGACCGAGCGCAGGCGCGCCAACGCCTCAAACGTGAGCAAGCACTGAATAGGCGGGATGCGGTTGGGGCTCATGGTCGCCAAGCGGGGCGCGCGTTTATTTGAAGATCACGGTCTTGTGACCGTTGATCAACACGCGGTGCTCGCTGTGCCACTTGACGGCGCGGGCCAGCACTTGGCTCTCGGTGTCACGGCCTTGGGCGGTGAAGTCTTCCACGGTTTTGCTGTGGTCCACGCGGGCCACGTCTTGCTCAATGATGGGGCCTTCGTCCAAGTCGGCCGTCACGTAATGGGCGGTGGCGCCAATCAGCTTCACGCCACGGTCGTGCGCTTGGTAGTACGGTTTGGCGCCTTTGAAGCTGGGCAAGAAGCTGTGGTGAATGTTGATGGCGCGCCCGGCCAATTTCTTGCACAAGTCGTCGCTCAAAATTTGCATGTAACGCGCCAGCACGACCAACTCGGCCCCTTCGGACTCGATGATCTCGAACTGCTTGGCTTCCGCCTGCGCTTTGGTGGCCGCCGTGACAGGAATGTGATGAAACGGCACGTTGTAGCTGGCCGCCAGTTGGTAGAACTCGCGGTGGTTGCTGACGATGGCGCGAATGTCCAAGGGCAGCAGACCGCTTTTCCAGCGGAACAACAAGTCGTTCAGGCAATGACCTTCTTTGCTGACCATCAACACCGTGCGCATGGGCTGGGTGGTGTCGTGCAAGGTCCACTTCATGCCGAAGGTGTCGGCCAAGGTGGCCAGCTGGGTGCGCAAATCGGCTTGACCCACCGCGCTGCAAGCAAATTGCACGCGCATGAAGAACAAACCCGTGTCGGGGTCGTTGTACTGCGCGGCCTCTTCGATGTTGCCATGGCGTTCCAGCAAAAAGCCAGAAACGGCGTGCACGATGCCCTGGCGGTCAGGGCAAGACAAATTCAGGATGTAAGCGGTCATGGGGTTGATTGTAGATTTGGTGCACCCATGAAAAAGGGGCGCTCAAAGCGCCCCTTGAATTGGGTGGCAGACTGGCTCAATGCACCAGCACAGGGTTTTGTGCCAACTCGGCGTAGCCCGCCAAGGTGTCTTCCACTTCTTCTTGGGTGGGCGAGTTTTCTTGCCAAGCGCGCAGGTGGGCTTGAAACTGCTCGGCCCATGAGCCTTCTAGGAACAGTTCTTTGCCGGTGCGCTTGTCGACAATCTCAAAGCCGTGGCGGGCCAACACCGGCACATCGGGGCGCACAGGCACCGACGCGTCGTCTTGCACTTGCAGGTGCATCACGGAATAGGTGTCGGAGTTGTAGAGCATGTCCATCGCAGGTCTTTCGAGAAAAATCAAATCACACCCCTAGGATATCGGATTGAAAAGTTCAAATTCAAGGGGAGGGCTTTTCAACACCTTTGAGTGTCTGGTCAATCCAGTCGCCGTTGGCGTTGGTGACGCGCAGGCGCACGGGCAAATAGCCGAATTCGGGGGCCAGCCACACCTCAATGCGCTGGTCAAATTCGCGGCGCGGGCTGCGGTTGAGCTTGACGGCCACCACGGTGCCGTAGGGTAGTTGCAGCGTTTCTTCTTTTTCGACGCTGAATTGCCACACCTCGGCCTCGCGCTGCGACGCGGTTTGGAACGACAACATGGTGCCCGTCGGGTAGCGCGCGGGGTCGCCCGCCAACAGCGCGCCGAGTTGAATGATCACGCTCAAGCGGTCCTGCGCGCCTTTGAGCAAGGGCACGCTGGGGCTGTTGGCGCTGAAGCTGATGATGTTTTTGTCGCGCTGGAAATGCGCCGCCAGTTCGCTGCGCGATTTGTCGCCAAAGCGCGTGGGCATCAAGCCCTCTGGGCCCAAGGTGCCTGTGCTGGTTTGCGTGCGCGTGCCGATTAAAAAGGCGCTCACCTCCAACTTGGCGTCGTAGCGCTGGCCGTCTTGCTGCCACAGCAACTCGCCAGTGGCCCAATAAGTCAGCCCTTTGGACTGGCCTTGCATTCTGTAAGTCAGCACCGTGGAGGCGGGGGCTTTGAAGCTGGTGACCTCGGTCAAGTTCGGGGCGTCGAGGGCGTTGCTCGCCGCGCGTTTAAAGGGCGGCAAATCGACCGCCGAGGCGCTGCGCGCGGGCAGGGCGACGGGAGCGGTCAAGTCGGCGAGTTCTTGGGGGTTGGCGAAAGATGGAGGGTCTGGCTGGCTGGGCGCCGATGACGAGGGTTGTTCTTTGATGTCGACTTGGCCTTGAGGCGGTTTGGGCAGGTCGGCGGGCGGGCGGGCCACACGGTTGGGTTTCACCGTGGGCACCTGCGCTGCGCGTGGCGTGCTGGCCTCGATGGTGCGCGTCACCATCGCTTGAGGGCGCAGGGTTTGCCGCTTTTCTGGCGACCACCACAAAGGTGCGCCTGCGAGCACCCACCAATGCAGCAGCAACACGGTCAGCACCAGCAGCGTCGCGTGCGAGCGCTTGAGGTGGGGCGTGGCGGGTGTGGTCAACACGGTGGCATGAGTCCGCGTATCAAGCCGCGTGATGCCCTAATTCGGCGGACAGCGATTGCGCCGCTTGGCGCAGCGCTTGGGCGGGTGCGCCGTTCCAGTCGGCATCGAAGTTCGAGGCGGGGCCGAGCGACACCATGCCCAGCACCAAATGGCCGTCCGAGTCGAACACGGGGGCGCAAAAGCCCACCACGCCCGGCAGCAGCACATCCACCACCCGAGCGATGCCGTGTTGACGGACTTCGTTCAGCATGGCGTTGGCTTCGGCTTGGGTGGTGGGCACATCGTGGCGCTTCATTTTTTGCGCGTTGGCGATTTCAGTTTTCAGCATCGGCCCAGTCAAGTCGCGCGGCATGTGGGCGGCAAAGCAACGACCGGTGGCGGAGGTGAGCAAGGGCATCACATCGCCCAGTCGCAAAATGGTCATCGCGTGAGGCGACTCTTGCCAGTGGACGATGGTCGGGCCTTGGTTGCCCCAAACCGCCAACGCCACGGTATGGCCGATTTGCGCCATCAGCGGCACCATGCGTTCGCGGGCCAACTTGACGGGGGCGAGTCGCGACAACGCGGCCAAGCCCAGTTGCAAGGCGCTCGGGCCGAGGTCGTAACGGGTGGTGGCGCTGTCTTGTTGCACGAGGGCTAAGCGTTGGAAACTTACCAAATAGCGGTGGGCTTTGGCTGCGCTCATGTGGGCTGCCGCCGCCAAATCGCGCAGCATCAAGGGGCCTTCTGCTTTGGCCAGCACGTCGAGCAATGCAAAGCCAACTTCGACGGATTGAATGCCTGCGCGTTCTTTCATGGGAGCCTCAAGGTTGAATTTGGAATTATGATTAAGTAAATCAATTCATCAATGCGTAATTCTGCCTGAGGACAACACCCATGAAACTGGCCACCTACAAAGACGGATCACGCGACGGCCAACTCGTGGTGGTGTCGCGTGATTTAAGCACTGCACATTATGCGACGGGCATTGCCACGCGTTTGCAGCAGGTGCTGGACGACTGGGACTTTTTGGCTCCCCAATTGCAAGACCTCTACGACGCCTTGAACCAAGGCAAAGTGCGCCACGCCTTCCCCTTCGATCCTGCCTTGTGCATGGCGCCGCTGCCGCGCGCTTACCAGTGGGCCGATGGCTCGGCCTACATCAACCATGTGGAGTTGGTCCGAGCCGCGCGCAACTCAGAAGTGCCCGCCAGTTTTTACACCGATCCGTTGATGTACCAAGGCGGCAGCGACGACTTCATCGGCCCCCAAGACCCTGTGGTGTGCGCCAGCGAAGCCTATGGCATCGACTTTGAGGCTGAGGTGGCCGTGATCACGGGCGATGTGCCCATGCGCGCCACGCCTGAGCAAGCGCTGGGTCGCATCCGTTTGGTCATGCTCGCCAACGATGTGTCGCTGCGCAACTTGATTCCCGATGAGTTGGCCAAAGGTTTTGGCTTTGTGCAAAGCAAACCCGCCACCGCGTTCAGCCCCGTGGCGGTGACGCTCGATGAGTTGGGCGACGCATGGGACAAAGGCCGTTTGCACTTGACGGTGCAGTCCACTTGGAATGGCCGCAAGGTTGGCATGTGCGATGCGGGCCCCGACATGACGTTTCACTTTGGTCAGCTCATTGCACACCTGTGCAAAACGCGCCATGTGCGCGCGGGCTCCATCATCGGCAGCGGCACGGTCAGCAACCAAGGTGTCGAAGTCAAGGGCAAAAAAGACTGGCCCAAGGGCTACAGCTGCATCGCTGAAAAGCGCGCCATCGAAACCATTTTGGATGGCAAGCCCAGCACCGATTTCATGAAGTTTGGCGACACGATTCGCATTGAAGTCAAGGGCAAAGACGGCCAAACCGTGTTTGGCGCCATCGACCAAAAAATCACAGAGTTCGAGGGCTGAGCCAAAGCTTCAGGCAGGGCCGGATGGCTTTGTGGCTTAAGCGCCGTAGACCGTCTCTAAATCGGCAAATCCTTTGATCTCCAAGGGGTTGCCGAAGGGGTCTAAAAAGAACATGGTCCATTGCTCGCCGGGCTGACCCGCAAAGCGCAAATGGGGCTTTAAAACAAAGGCGGTGCCTGCCGCTTTGAGGCGCTCAGCCATGGCTTGCCAATCGGGCAGGTTGAGCACCAAACCAAAGTGCGGCATGGGCACCAGTTTGCCGTCCACGCGGCCTGTGTTTTGCGTTTTCAAAGGCTCGCCCAAGTGGAGCGAGATTTGATGGTCGTAAAAGTCAAAGTCCACCCACGTTTCTGTGCTGCGACCCTCGGTGCAGCCCAGCAAGTCGCCATAAAAATGGCGTGCGGTGTTGAGATCAGTGACGTTGAAGGCGAAATGAAAAAGGCTGCGCATGCCTAAAAGCATAGCAGCAGCGCTTGGCCTTGTCCGCGTCTGGCTTATGACGTGACCGCGTTCCCCGCCATGCCATCGAACTTCTTGAAATACTGACGTGCCATGGCGACCAGTTGCGCGTCGCTGGGGTGATCAGTGGCCACGCTGCCGACGATCTGAATGCCGGTGTGGTGTTGCTTGCACCAATCCCCAAATTCTTTGCGTGCCAAGCCAGGGCCGGTCAGCAGCACCTCGTGGGTGCCGGTCAAGGCGCGGGCAATGTCGGCATAAAAAGCGGGCGTATCCAATGGCTTGCCTTGGTGCGTGTGGCGGCTGCGCGATTTGACGCGTTGTGCCTCGACGTGTTCGCGGTCAAACATCAGCACATGGGCTTCTTGGTAATCCATCCAAACGACGGCGTGAAAAGTGGTCATGTCAAACTTTCGGGGTTAAGGGGGCGTTAGGGACGCGCTGTTTCGGCGCGCTGCTGGCATGTGATGCAGCGGGCCACATCGGGCCAAGCTTTGAGTCGGGCGGTGGCAATCTCTTGGCCGCATTCGATGCATTGGCCATACGTGCCCGCTGCCAAGCGCTGCAGTGCGGCATCAATGTTGGCGAGTTCTTGGGTTTCGTGCTCGCTGATGGCCAGCGCGATGTCGCGTTCGGTGATGGTTTGCGCATGCGAGTCCTGCGTGGGCGCAAATTGCTCGGCAGCCACATCGGCACGGCTGTGTACGCCGCCGCGTTGCTCGGCGATGCGCGCCAACACATACGTGCGCAGCGTTTCAAGCATGCGTTTGATGCGATCGGTTTCGGTGGGGGTCATCAAAGCTCCTTAGTTAGCACTTTGATGATGATCTTTTCGGTTTTTTCAGTTGTTGATGTACATCAACAAATCCACGAACGCCCCGTATGGGTGGTTTGGCTGCTAAAAACGCAGGCGTGTGTGCAGCCGCCAAGTGCGCGGCTCGGCGGGGTGAAGGTGGCGGTCCAGCACGGGTGCCGTCTCGCCCGCGAGCTGCGAGGCGTAGGCGTATTGGATGTCGTCGTTGGTGCGGTTCCACACATTCAAGACATCCAGCGACACGTCGGTGTCTGCGCTGACGTGGTGCGTGAGGCGCAGGTTGCTGCTGATGTTGGCGCGAGAACGCATGCGGTTGTCGGCTAACAATGCGGCGGGGCCGATGTAACGCCATGTCATGCTGGCCGACCATGGGCCGATGTGTTGCCACGCCGCCGACACATGGCCGACGCGTTGCACCGCGTTGGGAATGAAAGCGCCGTCGGGGCTGGCATCGCTGTAGCGTGGGCGGGTCCAGGCAACGTTGGCATCCAAACCGAAATGGGGGTCGGGCGTCCAGCGGGTGCTCCATTCCACACCTTGGCGTTGGCTGGGTCGACCGGCTTCGGTGGTGCCTGCGTCGCCCACGTAAACCAGCTCCGCATCAAAGCGCAGACGCCACAAAGCGATGGCGGTTTGCAGCGCTTCGTTCACCTGGTTGCGCAGGCCGATCTCGTCGCCACGCGAGCGTGTCAGGCCCGAGACGGGCGATGCACTGGGCGCGGTACTGCGCGCGTCGTTACTGTGAAACCCGACCCCGCTGTTGACGAACAATTCGGTGTGCGCCCAAGGCCCCAAGATGACCGAGAGTTTGGGCGAGAGCTGCTGGCTGTCGCTGCCAAACGTGGGGTTAGCCGGTAACAGGCTGTGCACTTGCGCCTGAAATTGATCGATGCGCAAGCCCGTGACCGTGCGCAGCCATGGCGTCCACGGTGTGTCGTTTTGGGCGTAGAGACCGGCCAGGGTTTGTGTCACCTCGTCATCACGCACGTCGGCGGTGACCATGCGCTGTGTGGTGTTGAACAGGCCCGCGCGGATGCGGTCTTGCCGCAGCTGCAAGCCCACGGTGTTGACCGCTGCGCCGCGGCCCAAACCGTCCACCACCCATGAGCGAAACAGTGTGCCGCCCAGCACTTGGCGTTGGTCGCGCTGGGCAAATTGATCGCTGTTGCCGGTGCCGTTGGAGGCAGTTTGATAGGTGAAGTTGGAATACAGGGCTAGGTCGTATTGCACCGCGTACCAACGCAGTTGTGTGGCGGCGCGGTCATCGCGTTGGTGCCACTCGCCCGACACGCTGGTGCGGGAGGTGCTGGCGCCGTCGCTGGGGTCCAGCGTGTCAAAGCTGCCAAAGGCTTGGCCCTGCAAGCTGCCCGCATCAAGCAAACGTTGTGGCACTTGGTCGGTGGCGGTCCAGTGTGCGCTGTAGGCCGACAGGCTGATGGCGCTGCCTTGTGCCGCCGTCCCGCTGCTGAGCGTGAGCAGCGCGTTGCGTTGGCGCAGGCCTTGGGGCGTGTGCCACGGCCCGTTGTTGTTCAGTCCTTCCACGGCGGCCAGCAGGTGCAGGGCTTCGCCGATGTCAGCGGAGCCTGCGGCTACACCACGCTGGTAACCGTGCGGGCCCAGCGTGAGGTCGGCAAAGGGTTGTGCGAGGCGTGTGCGGTACACCACATTTGCGGCACCCGCCGATGCAAAGTCGCCATCGCCCGCCGCGTAAGGGCCTTTGCGGTAGTCCACGCGCTGGACCAATTCGGGGATCAAAAAATTCAGGTCGCTGTAGCCTTGCCCGTGGGCGTGAGTGGGCAAGTTCACGGGCACGCCGTTGACGGTGGTGGCGAAATCGCTGCCGTGGTCGAGGTTGATGCCGCGCAAGAAATATTGGTTGGCCTTGCCGTCCCCTGAATGCTGGGTGACCACCATGCCCGGGATGTGTTCCAACACCTCGGCGGGGCGTGGCAGGGGGCGGTTGCCCAGTTGCTGCGCACCGATGACACCTTGCGATGCGGCGTCGCTGTTGCCCAGTGGGGTGCCCTCGTCCTGTCCCACCACGTCGACCTCCGGCAGCACCGTGTGCGTCAGCGATGTGGCATGCAGGCCATCGGCGTTGGCGTTCAGCGCGATGCAGGCACAGACGGCTGCACCAATCGCTGCATGGCGATGGATGCAAGCGATTGCACCAAACATGTGCAATCGCAAGCGTGGTGCGTTGCGTCTTGGGGCAATCATGTGTTGGTTTGGTGCGCGTTGGCGGGTGTGTGTTTCAAAACAGGGCGTGGGATGGTGTGTGGCTGAGTTTGCAAAACCTATGCCGTTGTTTGGGGTGTTCATGGCGTGCGTGACGTCATCTGAAAGAATGGGGGCTATGAAATTGATTTGGTTCGCTGCCTTGTGTGGCATTTTCAGCACCGCCGCGCAGGCGTTTGACACCAGCATGGCCGAGCGCACACGGGCTTGCACCTACTGCCACGGCGAGCAGGGCAAGGCGGGGCCTGACGGTTATTACCCGCGCTTGGCGGGCAAACCTGCGGGCTATTTGTTCAACCAATTGCAAAACTTCCAGCAAGGCCGCCGCCAGTACGACCTGATGGCGCGGTTGATCGAGCCTTTGCCGGATGCCTATTTGCGCGACATGGCGCAGTATTTTTCCAGCCTCAAAGTGCCGTACCCCGCGCCTGCGTTGAGTACGGCCAGCGTGCCCGCTGCGTTGTTGGCGCGTGGACGCGCACTGACGTTGGAGGGCGATGCGGCACGTGGCGTGCCCGCCTGTGTGTCGTGCCATGGCGCGCAACTCACGGGCGTGATGCCCAACGTGCCTGGCTTGTTGGGCCTGCCGCTGGATTATTTGAATGGCCAACTCGGTGCTTGGCAATCTGGCCAACGCCGTGCCCACGCGCCCGACTGCATGGCACAGGTGGTGAAGCGTTTGAACGCTGATGATCTGATGGCCGTGGCGCAATATTTGGCTCGCCAGCCCTTGCCCGCGGACACCTCGCCGGTGAGCTTGAGCGTTTTGCGGGCGAGTTGGACAGAGCGCCCAGCCTCGGCCCAACGGGTCACCCAAGCCAGCTGGACCTGTGGCAGCGCACCTTTGCAGGGAGCCCAGCCATGAAGCGCGTATTGGCCGTGATTCTGGCGGTGTGCGTGGCGCTCGCTGCGTGGGTGGTGTGGGACAACTACGCCGATGGTGTGGACACGCGCGACGAGGCGGCGGCCGAGCTTGCCCGAGGCCAAACCTCTGCGGCCACAGACGCTACGCATACGGTGTCTGATCGCGTGGCGCAAGGCGCGTATCTCGCGCGTGCTGGCAATTGCGTGTCGTGTCACACCGTCGCAGGCCAAGCGCCTTATGCCGGCGGCCGAGCGCTGGACACGCCCTTTGGCAAGGTCTACGCCAGCAACTTGACGCCCGATGTTGACACCGGTTTGGGCACGTGGAATGCGCAACATTTTTGGCGTGCTTTGCACCACGGACGCTCCAAAGACGGGCGCTTGCTGGCGCCTGTCTTTCCCTACAACCACACCAGCTTGGTGACCCGTGCTGATGCCGATGCCTTGTTTGCCTATTTCCAAAGTTTGGCGCCTGTCGCCAATGTGGTGCCTGCCCACACCTTGCGCTGGCCGCTGGGCACGCAAGCCGCTTTTGCGGTGTGGCGCAGCATGTATTTCAAACCCGCCCAATTCACGGCGGACGCCCAGCAATCGCCCGCATGGAACCGCGGCGCCTACTTGGTGCAAGGCTTGGGGCATTGCGCGGCTTGCCACAGCCCGCGCGACAACTTAGGTGCCAGTGGCGATTTGGACGACCTGAGCGGTGGCCTGATGCCCGGTGCCAATTGGTACGCACCGTCGTTGTTGAGCGCCCAAGAAACTCAGTTGGCTACCACCCCGTTGACGGACATCGTGCGCCTGTTGCAAACCGGCAGCGCACCGAAAGCGTGGGTGAACGGGCCGATGGCGGAAGTTGTGCAAAACGGCACGCAGCATTTGACCGAGGCTGATTTGCAGGCCATGGCCACCTACTTGCAAGCGCGCGCCCAAGTGGCGTTGCGCGAGCCCACGGAACAGGACGCTCCTCCACCAGTGCGCAAAGTCAGTTTGCGCAGCGCCCAAAACGGCGCGGTCATTTACAAAGACCAATGTGCGCAGTGCCACGGCGATCAAGGCCAAGGCCAGTCGGTTGTGTTGGCCAACGGCACACGCGGCATGGCTTATCCACCTCTCGCGGGTAACCGCGCCGTGGTGATGCCCCAGATCAGCAACTTGGTGCAAAACCTCACGTACGGCGGTTTCTCGCCCGTCACCCATGCCCAACCGCAACCCTTTGGCATGCCGCCGTTTGTGCTCACCCTCAGCGACCGCGACATGGCCGATGTGTTGACCCACATCCGCCAGCAATGGGGCAACACGGGCTCGACCGTGACCGAGTTTGATGTGGGGCGTGTGCGGGTGCTGCAAGTGCACTGACACGGGCACTCTAGAATCTAAGCCTATGCAACACCTGCGCCACGCTCTCAACCTCACCCGCTTTGTGCTGGTGTGGTTTGCGTTGTCTGTCGGTGTCGCTATTGCCTCGCCCATGGTCAATCCGCAAGCGATGGACTTGGTCTGTACCAGCACCGGCAGCATGAAGCTGGTGGTGCAGGGCGATGACGCAGGTGTCGCCGCCACCAGCCACACGCTGGATTGCCCGTTGTGTGCCTCTTTCTCAGCGCCGCCCCCTGCGCTGAACACCGCGCTCACGCAGCCTGCGCCTTCAGCGCTGGCCCATGCGCTTGAGCCCTTGGCGGCAGCACACATCGCGTCTGTGACTGCCCCGCCGCTGCCCTCGCGCGGGCCGCCTGCACGTTTCCTCTGATCTTTGACGTGAGCGCTTGAGGCTTGGCCTCTTCGCTCTGATTGAGCGCATGGCCGTGCATCACGCACGGGCGCTTCGTTTAGATATTTGGAACCGTGGTTGTGAAAATTCAAACCCATTGCGGCATCACGTCGCCTCTCTTTCTTCGCGCGGCTTTGTGCGCCTTGGCCTGGCCTGCGGGTGTCTGGGCACAAACGATGCCCACCATGGAGATCATTGGTCAGGCCGACTCGTTGACTCAGCCCAGCTTGCAGACCGCGCAAGAGCAGGTCAAAACGATCCCTGGCGGCGCCTCTGTGGTTGACCTGAATCCTGTGCGTGAGGGGCGTCAGTCGACGTGGTCTGACAGCTTGGGGCTGGCGCCGGGTGTGTTTATTCAAGACCGTTTTGGCTCGGAAGAGGCGCGTATTTCCATGCGCGGTTCGGCCCTGAGTCGCACGTATCACAGCTTTGGCACGAAGGTGATGCAAGACGGCGTTCCGATCAACTACGCCGATGGTTTCTTTGACATGCAAACTGTCGACCCGAACGCCTCGCGTTACGTCGAGGTGCTGCGCGGCCCCAACGCCACGGCGTATGGCGCAACCACCTTGGGCGGTGCCCTCAACTTTGTGTCGCCCACGGGCTACACCAGCCCTGCGTGGGTGGGGCGCACCGAGGCGGGCAGTTTTGGCTATGTCAAAGTGTTTGGCAGTGCTGCGGGGGTGTTGAAAACGCCAGACGTTCAGGCGCCGGTCTGGGACTATTACGTGGCGGGTTCGCAAACTCAGCAAGATGGTTTTCGCGACCACGCGGCGATGGCGAATGACAAAGTCATTGCCAACGTGGGCGTCAAGGTCAACCGAGATGTGGAGTCGCGCTTCTTTGTCGCCGCCGTTCGCAGTCGCACGCAGCTGCCCGGTTATCTGACCTACGACGAGTTGCGCAACTCACCCAGCATCGCCAACAGCAGCCGTGGCACAGGGGCTTTCGCGAGCATCTACCCCTACCGAGAAGCCAACAACAACCGCCGCGACATCGACACGCAACGCGTGGCCAACACCACCACTGTGCGCGGTGGCCGCAACCTGTACGAGGTGGCGGCGTATGCCATGAATTACAGCTTGTGGCACCCGATCAGCAGCATCGTGCAACAGCATGCGCAAACGCAAGGCGGGCACCTCAAGCTCACACACATGGCTGATGCACATCAGTTGACCGTGGCATTTCTTCCCAGTGTGGGCACGACCCGAGGCGCTTCGTCCCCCACCGATCAACAAGGTCATGCCGCGGGGCCTGCGACGTCGCTCTATGAGCAAGCGTCGGTGAATCAGAGTTTTTTCATCGAAGACAAATTGCGCGTGGGCCCTCAAACCACTTGGGTGGGCGCTTTGCAATATGACCGCGCCAATCGCAAAGTCACCGACACACTGAGCACGGCCAACAATTCGGATCACACCTTTGCGCAGTGGAGCCCACGTCTTGGCGTGGTGCACGAACTCACGCCGCAAGCGCAGGTGTTTGCCAGCGTGAGTCAAAACTTTGAGGCGCCTTTGTTTGGTTTGACAGGTACCACGACGGCTGCGAATCAAGCGCAAACCGGCACCACTTGGGAGGCTGGGACACGGGGCGAATGGCGCCATGCCTCACACCACCTCGGCTGGGATGCCACGTATTATCGCGCGAATTTGCGCCATGAGTTTCAATCGGTTTGTGCCGTGCCCGGATGCACCACACCATCGACCCAAAATGTGCCCAAAACCCTGCATCAGGGACTGGAGTTGGGTCTCACCCACCGTGATGGTGGTGCGTTTGACAGCCGCATGGCGTTGCTCTACAGCGACTTCCGATTTGTGGACCATCCCGTCTACGGCAACAACGCCATGCCCGGTTTCCCACCACTGATCGTGCGGGGCGAGGTGTTGCATCGCTTTGGCGCAGAGGTCAACGGCAAGCGCGCGTTTTATGCGGGGCCCAAGTTGGAATGGGTGCCACGCCCAGCGCCGATGGACAACACCAACTCTTTGTACAACGACCGCTACACCGTGCTTGGCTTCAAAGCGGGCCAAGCGCTGGACAGCACGTGGTCTTGGTTTGTGGATGCCCGTAATGTGATGAACAAAAAATACGCGGGCACGACCAACATCAGCGCCAATTTCAATGGCGTCGGCCCAGCCAGCGGCGCCTATTACCCCGGCGATGGTCGGGCTTTTTATGTGGGCCTTGATGCCACATTCAACTGAAGAAAGACACCATGTTTTCACGCCATTTCAAAATCAAACAGATCGGTTTAAGCCTCGCGTTGGCCATGGGCTGGGGCGCGACGCACGCGCACATCGTGTTGGACCCAACGCCGGCCACGGCTGGCAGCTATCACAAGGCCACATTGCGTGTGGGGCACGGTTGCAATGGGTCGGCCACCACCGATTTGACCGTCTTCATTCCTGCGGGCTTTGAGGGCGCCAAGCCCCAGCCCAAAGCGGGGTGGGCCCTCAGCATCCGCCAAGCGCCTTTGGCTCAGCCCTACAAAAGTCACGGTAAAACCGTGATAGACGATGTGGTGGTGTTGCGCTGGACGGCCGCGAGCCGCGAGGCCGCCTTGCCTGATGCGCAGTTTGATGAATTCGCTTTTCATGGCCGTTTGCCTGATCAAGCGGGGCCTTTGTGGGTGAAGGTGTTGCAAGTCTGTGAGAACGGTCAAAATGACTGGTCAGAGATACCGGTTTCGGGCACGAACACACGCGGTCTGAAATCGCCTGCCGCCTTGCTGGATGTGCAACCCGCGCCCACACACGATCACCACCACCATTAATTTCTAGGAGCCTCTATGAAGCTGTTTCAACCGTTCATCACTGCTGCGATCAGCGGTTTGCTGGTCACCGCCGCCTGGGCCCAAACCACAGGTGCGGGCGTGACCGTTTCCGACGCGTGGGCGCGTGCCACTGTGACGGGGCAAAAGGCCACAGGTGCGTTCATGACGCTCACGGCCACAGAGGCCCGCACGCTGGTGGGCGTGAGCAGCCCTGCCGCAGGCGTGGCTGAAATCCATGAAATGAAGGTGGACAAAGACGTCATGAAGATGGCCGCGTTGCCCAACGGTTTGGCGTTGCCTGCGGGGCAAACTGTGGCGTTGAAGCCGGGCAGCTATCACGTCATGTTGATGGATCTGAAGGCGCCTTTGGCCAAGGACAGCACCGTGCCCCTGACCTTGACGTTTCAAGATGCCAAAGGTGTCAAGTCCAAACTCGAATTAAAAGTGCCGGTCAGTGCGCAACCGCCCATGATGCAGGGGATGAACCATGACCACAGCGGCCATGGCGATCACAATCATGGGGACCACAAACACTGAGGTTTAATTCAACCATCTATTCCCTTTGGAATGACAACAGGAGACAGCCATGAGCAACCCCAGCGGTTTCGATTTCACCAAGTTCGTACCCGGCTTTGATTTTTTGAAAAATCTTACACCGGGCGGCGCTGCGGCGTCGACGGCAGCGCCGGGCTGGGTGGCTCCCACGTTGGATCCTGAGGAGTTAGAGAAGCGCATTCAAGAATTGAAAACCGTGCAGTTTTGGCTGGAGCAAAACGCCAAAGCGGTGGGCGCCACCATTCAAGCCTTGGAAGTGCAGCGCATGACCCTCGCGACCTTGAAGGGCATGAACATGAGTTTCAATGACTTGGCGGAGTCACTCAAGGTCAAGCCTCAGGCCGCGACCGCTGCCTCGCCATTCGCCTTCACACCAGCGCCTGAACCACAAGCGGCGGCACCCGAGCCGGAGCCCGAGCCGGAGGTCAAACCGCAAGCCGGTGAACCCAACGCTGCGGGTATTGACCCTGCACATTGGTGGGGGGCGTTGACCGACCAGTTTCAAACCATCGCCAAGCACGCCATGACCGACATGACTCAGCGCGCCAGTGCACATGCCAGCGCTGCAACGACGCCACCTGCGAAGGCCCGCCCTCAACCCAAAGCGAAGGCCAAACCCGCCGCGAAGCGTGTGCGCAAACCTGCCACGAAGCGCGCCAGTGCCACCAAACCTGCAGCCCGATGAAACTGTTTCCCTACGGTCACGCCACGCACCCGCAATGGCAAATGGCCGCAGGCTTGGTGCTGGCGCAATTGCGTGCTCACATGGCCTTGCCCGATTACGCCGCTGCGCCGCACTTGGGGCTGCTCTACATCACCGACCATTACGCGACGGAGGCGACTGAGATTTTGTCGTTCTTGAGCGCTGAGTTGCCCGAGGTGACCGATTGGGCAGGCACGGTGGGGGTTGGCATTGCGGCGAACAACGTGGAGTACTTTGACGAGCCCGCCTTGAGCGTGATGCTGTGCGACATCGCGCCCGAACATTACCGTGTGTTCAGTGGCGTGGCGCCGCTCGCACAGGCCGGTGTGGGCCCTGCACGCGGCAGTCGCTTTGAGCCACACACGGCGCTTTTGCATGCCGATGCTCAGACGCCTGATGTGCCCGAGTTGATTGCCGAACTGGCCCAACGCACGGCCAGCGGGTATGTGTTTGGGGGGCTGGCCTCGAGCCGCACAGAGGTGGTTCAGTTTGCGTTGAATGGCGATGGCAATGTGGCCGGTCAGGGCAAGGCCACGGGCGTGTTTCATGGCGGATTAAGTGGCGTGGCGTTCGACGCTGACGTGGCCATGATTTCGCGTGTGACCCAAGGCTGTTTGCCCGTGGCCAAAGTGCACACCATCACGGGGGCAGACAACAACGTGGTGCTCACGTTGGACAACGAGTCTGCTTTGACGGTCTTAGAGCGCGATTTGCAAATTAGCCTCGCAGACAAACAGACTGCCATTCCCAAAGTGCGTGCGACTTTGGTGGGGCTGTCAGCGGCGCAAGACACCGAGGGGCACCCCACGATCAAGCGCACAGGCGAGTTTGACGAGGCGGTGTTGGTGCGTCACATCATTGGCATCGACCCCGGCAAAGAAGCGGTGGCCATTGGGCAGCCTGTGGAAGCGGGCATGCGATTGACGTTTTGTCAGCGCAACCCAACGGCCGCACGTGCCGATTTGATGCGCATCGGTGCTGAAATTCGTGAAGCCTTAGAGTCAGAAGAAATGACGGCGGAGTTGGCCGGTACCTTGAGTGCCGACACGTCGGCCAGCCCGCACCCCGCGCGGCGCATGGCGGGTGCCATTTATGTCAGTTGTGCAGGGCGCGGTGGCCCACATTTTGGGGGGCCGAGTGCCGAGATGCACATCGTGCGTCGTGCCTTGGGCGATGTGCCGCTGGTGGGCTTCTTTGCGGGGGGCGAAATTGCTCATCAAGAGTTGCACGGGTACACCGGCGTGTTGACGGTATTTACCACCGAAGCTTAGTGCCCAAAGCAAAAGGCCTGAGCTCCTTGCGGTGACTCAGGCCTGGCAGCGCAAGGTGTGCGCCGTTTATTGTTCTTCGTCCAATGCTGCGTGAAGTTGTTGCATGTCCAAGTCGCCGGTCCACTTGGCTACCACCAGCGTGGCCACGCCGTTGCCGACCAAGTTGGTCAAGGCGCGTGCTTCAGACATGAAGCGGTCAATGCCCAAAATGAGCGCCAAGCCTGCCACAGGCACACCGCCCACGGCAGACAAGGTGGCGGCCAGCACGATGAAACCGCTGCCGGTGATGCCGGCTGCACCTTTGGAGGTGAGCAACAACACGGCCAACAACGTGAGTTGCTGTACCAGTGTCATCGGCGTGTCGGTGGCTTGCGCGATGAACACGGCCGCCATGGTCAAGTAAATCGATGTGCCGTCCAAGTTGAACGAGTAGCCGGTAGGGATGACCAAGCCGACGACCGATTTGCGTGCGCCTGCTTTTTCCAGTTTTTCCATGATGCGAGGCAACACCGACTCAGACGAGGACGTGCCCAACACGATGAGCAATTCTTCTTTGATGTATTTCACGAACTTCCAAATGCTGAACCCGTGCAGTTTGCTGATGAGTCCCAACACCACGAAGACAAAGATCAAGCAAGTCAAATAGAACGTGCCCATCAACTTGCCCAGCGAGAACAAGGACGCCACGCCGTACTTGCCAATGGTGAAAGCCATTGCGCCAAACGCGCCAATGGGTGCCACTTTCATGATGATGCCCACGATGTCAAACAACACGTGTGACAGCTTTTCGATGAAGTCAAACACCATGGTGCCGCGGCCTCCGAACTTGTGCAGTGCAAAGCCAAACAAGACAGAGAACAACAGCACTTGCAAGATTTCACCCTTGGCAAACGCATCCACCACCGAGGTGGGGATGACGTTGAGCAAGAAGTCCACGGTGCCTTGCATCTTGCCGGGGGCGGTGTAAGCCGCGATGCTCTTGGTGTCGAGGGTGGCCGCGTCCACGTTCATGCCCACGCCGGGCTGCACAAAGTTGACGATGATCAGACCCACGATGAGGGCCAAGGTGCTGACCACTTCAAAGTACAGCAGCGCGAGGCCTCCGGTCTTGCCCACCTTTTTCATGTCTTCCATGCCGGCAATGCCCACCACCACGGTGCAGAAGATGATGGGCGCGATGATCATCTTTATGAGTTTGATGAACCCATCGCCCAAGGGCTTCATGTCTGTGCCGACTTGTGGGTACAAATGACCGAGCAAAACGCCAACGACCACAGCGAACAGCACTTGGACGTAAAGCGATTTGTAGATGGGTTTTGGGGGATGGGTGTTAGACATGTGAAGTTCTTAAGGGTTAACCATAGGAATCTAACCGTCCACCTCTTCTTTTTTCATGTGGCTTTCCACATGTGGGGTGCGCGTCAAACCCCGCGGGCACGGTCCTCGGCAAATTTTTTGCGGAATGCACCAAACTGGCCCACGTCTAACGACTCACGCACTTCGCGCATGAGGTTCAGGTAGTAGTGCAGGTTGTGGACGGTGGTCAGCATGGGGCCGAGCATTTCGCCGCAGCGGTCAAGGTGGTGCAAATAGGCTCGGCTAAAGCCGCCGCTGGTGGTGCCGTCTGGGCGTGTGTGGCCTGCGCAGGTGTAGCAGCTGCATGTGCTGTCCAAGGGGCCGTGGTCAGACTTGTGGCGGGCGTTGCGAATTTTTAAATCACCAAAGCGAGTGAACAAGGTGCCGTTGCGGGCGTTGCGTGTGGGCATGACGCAGTCAAACATGTCCACGCCATCAGCCACGCCTTGCACCAAGTCTTCGGGCGTGCCCACGCCCATCAAGTAGCGCGGTTTGTGTTCTGGCAAACGGTGGGGCGTGTGCGCCATGATTTCGAGCATTTGGTCTTTGGGCTCGCCCACGCTCACGCCGCCCACGGCGTAGCCGGGGAAGTCCATCTCCACCAATGCGTCGAGCGACTCTTGACGCAGGTTGGTGAACATGCCGCCTTGCACGATGCCAAACAACGCGTTGGGGTTTTCTAAGCGTGCGAATTCGTCTTTGCTGCGCACGGCCCAGCGGCGGCTCATCTCCATCGACTTGCGGGCTTCCGCCTCGGTGGTGAGGTGGCCTTTGGTTTCATAAGGCGTGCACTCATCCAGTTGCATCACGATGTCGCTGTTGAGCGTGGTTTGAATTTGCATGCTCACCTCGGGCGACATGAACAACTTATCGCCGTTCACGGGCGAGGCAAATGTCACGCCTTCTTCTGTGATCTTGCGCATCGCGCCGAGCGACCACACCTGAAAACCGCCGCTGTCGGTGAGGATGGGTTTGTTCCAGCGTTCAAAGTCGTGCAGGCCGCCAAAGCTTTGCATCACATCGAGGCCGGGGCGCATCCACAGGTGGAAGGTGTTGCCCAAAATGATTTGCGCGCCCATTTCTTCGAGGCTGCGCGGCATCACGCCTTTGACCGTGCCGTAGGTGCCCACGGGCATGAAGATGGGGGTTTGCACCACGCCGTGGTTGAGCGTGAGCGTGCCGCGTCGGGCGTGGCTGCCTGCGTAGCTGCCGTCGGCGGCAGGGGTGTCTTTTTTGAGAACGTCAAACTTCAACATGGTCGGTCTTTCAAGCAGATTTTTTCTCTAACAGCATGGCGTCGCCGTAGCTGAAGAATCGGTATTGGTGGGCAATGGCGTGGCGATAGAGCGCGTGCATGTGCTCGAAGCCCGCGAACGCACTGACTAGCATGAGCAAGGTGCTCTTGGGCAAATGGAAGTTGGTGATCAACACATCGACCACTTGGAACGCAAAGCCGGGCGTGATGAAGATTTGCGTGTCGCCGCTCGTCAGCCCGCTTTGCGCCCAGCTCTCCAGCGTGCGCACGCTGGTGGTGCCCACCGCCACCACACGGCCACCGCGAGCGCGGCAGTCGGCAATGGCTTGGAGGGTTTCGGGTGGGATGTTGTACCACTCGCTGTGCATGCGGTGCTCGGCCAAGTTCTCGGTCTTCACCGGCTGAAACGTGCCTGCGCCCACGTGCAGCGTGACGCTGGCACGAGCCACGCCTTGCGCCTCTAGCCCTTGCAACACGCCTTCGTCAAAGTGCAGTGCGGCAGTGGGCGCCGCGGCAGCGCCCGGGTGTTTGGCAAACACGGTTTGGTAACGGCGCTCGTCCTCGGCTTTGTCTTCCTCGGTTTCGTGTTGCGCGTCAGCGGTGTTTTGATGGCGCTCGATGTAGGGCGGCAGCGGCATGTGGCCGTGCGCTTGCATGAGCGTGTGCGGCTCGTCGCTGAACTTGAAGCGAAACAGTTGGCCGTCTTCGTTGGGCCAGCGCCCGAGCAGTGTGGCGGTGAAGCCGCCGTTGCGCAGGCCACCGGCCATGACCATCACGGCACCCACCTGCGGCTTTTTGCTCACTTTCATGTGGGCCACCACCTCGTTGCCGGTGAGCACGCGCTCAACCAAAAGCTCCAACTTGCCGCCCGTGGCCTTTTCGCCAAACAAACGGGCTTTCACCACTTGGGTGTCGTTGAACACCAGCAAGTCGCCAGCTTTGAGCAGGGCGGGGAGGTCTTTGAACGTGCGGTCGACCAATTGGGCCGCGCGGCCATCCAGTAAGCGAGAGGCGCTGCGTTCAGCTGTGGGGTGTTGGGCGATCAGCGCCTCAGGCAGATGGAAATCGAAATCGCTGAGGGTGTAGGTGTGAGGCATGCGCTTGAGGGCCGGACGGGCCCGTTCCAAGTAAAAACAGCAGTGATTTTCGCACGGCTGTTTGAGTGGTTAGATGTTTCCGTGAATCGAAAAACCATTGGCATCTATTCGGTCATATTTAACAAGTGCCATCTGGGTTTTTTCATTAATCAGGTATCTGAACTGCTCTGTTTTTAGGACGGGCGCCGTCAGGTAATCGCTGCTTGTTATTGAGGTTTTCGTGTCATAAGTTTTGACGACAAGATTAAAGATTGCTGAGAAAGCGGTGTCTTTCTCAATGGTGTAAGACCATTCTTCGACGCCAACTTTAGCGTTGCCATATTTTTTGTCGATGATGCCAATTAGGCCTGTGCTCCCCACTTTCACTGAACTTGGGAAGGCCGCCTTTGCTCGCCATGCATAGACGTAGTTGGCATTACTGGCGTAATAATTTTTATATTGATTTTCAACCACTGCGTACCAAGTGGTCGTGTCCGACTTGTCGACGGAAGACATGTTTTCGTAGGGGCTTAGACAGGGGGCAAGATTGCCGTAGGCAAAATTAACAGTCACGGTGTTGTACATGACATTGCCGTACTGCAATGCTGCTGAATTTGACAGAATATATGTGCCTGTGCATGACCCAGAAACTTGCAGTTGTGTTGAGCTCGGCGAATTGTGAAGAGTTGTCCAGCCAGCTTGAATGTCAAAACTACGGGTTGATATGGCGCTTGCACTGGGATCCTGACTCGCCCAGTCTTCGCCACCGCTACCGCACCCGCTTAAAGCGAATAAGACGGATAAAGTGAAGGTCCAAATTTTGTATTTCATGACATTAATGTAGTTTTATAGAGTTAAATATAGTTAACATTTGTTTCAATAAAGTTTACTTGGTGCTTGTTGCTTATGTCTAGCCATCGATTTTTTGTCGCGTACGGCGGGTTGCTCAGCTTCCAAAGGTCCTATGGGGCATTGATTGCTCGGTTGCTGGTATTTTTTTGTTTTTGTTTCACTACTTTGAATGCAAAGGCGCAGATGCAGGATGATGCTGATGTGTTCACCACTTATGTCGCACAGATAGGGGTTGATGGTTGGCGCTTAAGTCCCAAAACGCCAGAAACTTTGCTGATGCTGCCAACCAACTCACAATGGAATTACAAGTCGCTGTCGCCTTGGCTAACGTTTGATGGACAAATGACAGTGCATCGCAATGCCGTTCTAAGTTTGAAAGTCCGTGCGGATCAAGCCATGGGAACTCATGTGGATGAAATGAGTGTGGATTGGTCCGTGTCGCCAAGTTTGGGGGTTAAGGCGGGGGTTGTCAGTTACAAAACTAGTTGGTGCCGGACGTACGACATCGACTCACCTTGGGTGCGTGAAAACGACCCGTTTTGTATGGTCAAAAAGACCAGTGACGCCAGTGGCGGTGCACCAGGTCTACAGGTGTATGCAAATGCCCCCATTGGGAGTTACCGCATTCAAGCGCTTGCAGGAATCTATCGTCCGTTGCTGCTCAACTACAACGTGACTGAGTTTTCAAATCTTTCATATCCCATTGCACATGTGGATAGAAACGATAAAAAGAGCGTTTCGATCAGTTTGCAGAATTTGGAGACCGCAACAGAGCTGCGCTTGGGATTGCTAAGTGCTGATCAGTCTCAGTTTGTCTATGCGGATTGGAATGCTGAAGATTTTCGTGTTTATCAGCACTACAACATGGTGTTTTTAGGTGCCGCGTTTTACGTCACGCCAAAGGTGCAAGTGCGTCTTCAAACGCTAAGGCATGACATGGCTTCTCAAAACCGATCGATTCCAGGGGGGCTGAGACCCAGTTATTTGGGGGGCTCTGATTTAGAGCGGCGATCGGAGGTCATTGAGGTGAATTATTGGCATACATCTCAAGATATGTTGGCGTTTGCTGTTTCACACTATCTTTTTGACAACACCTTTTCTGTGACGAATTTTCCTCTGGCTGGTTACGAGGTGGATCGCAATTACTACGTTTATAAGAACAAAAACATGTCCGCCAGTTGGCGTCACGATTGGGCCAAGGGCGTCTATACCGCAGTGCAGTGGAGCTACAACGCATTGGATTTGTACAACCGAACTATCACGGCATCTCCGAATCGTGATGCCGGCGGCCACGGCCTCGGCGTGCGTTTGGGGTACCAGTTCTAGTTCCCAAGCGGCGGGGCACAATCACAGCCCATGCCTGCCGCTAAGCCCACCGTCAAAACAGAAAACAAGCCGCTCTCTGCGCCCCAAAAGGCGCTGCGTAAGTTGGGGCTCGACCGTGACATCGATTTGGCGCTGCATTTGCCGCTGCGTTACGAGGACGAAACCCGCATTGTTCGATTGGCAGACACCCGAGAGGGTGATACGGTGCAAATCGAAGCCACGGTGGTGTCTTGCGAAATCACCTACAAACCGCGCCGCCAATTGTTGGTCGAGGTGGACGATGGCTCTGACACGTGTACCTTGAGGTTTTTTAGCTTTTATCCATCGCAGCAAAAAGCGTTGGCGGTGGGTAACCGTTTGCGTTTGCGTGGCGAGATCAAAGGCAGTTTCATGGGGCGCACGATGATGCACCCCAGTTTTCATGCGGCAGGTGGCGAGTTGCCGCAAGCGCTGACGCCCGTGTACCCCACCTCCGCTGGCTTGCCGCAGGTGTATTTGCGCAAGGCGGTGCAGAGTGGTTTGGTGCATGCCGCACGACACGGCGCGTTTGCCGAGACCATTCCCCCCGATTGCATGCCACCCTCGACGTTACGTTATGGCGCAGGGCATGAGTCCCATCGCGGCAGTGTGGATGCATGGGGGCTGGCGCAGTCGTTGCACTTTTTGCATCACCCGACGCCCAATGTGTCGTTGGCTCAGTTGGAAGATCGCACGCACCCCGCTTGGCAGCGCCTGAAGGCGGAAGAGTTGCTCGCGCAGCAGCTGTCGCAATTGCAGTCGAAGCGTGCGCGCGATTTGTTGCGTGCACCTGCACTGAAGCTGCGCCCGGGTGGCTTGCATGAGCAGTTGCTGGCGGTGTTGCCTTTTGCGCTGACGGGCGCCCAGCGTCGCGTGGGCGAAGAGTTGGCCCAAGATTTGATGCGTCAAGTGCCCATGCACCGGTTGTTGCAAGGCGATGTGGGCTCTGGCAAGACTGTGGTGGCTGCGCTGGCTGCTGCGGTGGCCATGGATGGTGGTTGGCAATGCGCGTTGATGGCGCCCACCGAAATCTTGGCAGAGCAGCACTTTCGCAAACTCATTGGCTGGCTAGAGCCGTTGCTGTCGCCCTTGGGCAAACGTGTGGCGTGGCTCACGGGCAGTCAAAAAAAGAAAGAGCGCATCGAAATGTTGGGCCTGATCGCCAGTGGCGAAGCCGCGTTGGTGGTGGGCACGCATGCGGTCATTCAAGAGCAAGTGAAGTTCAAAAACTTGGCCTTAGCCATCATTGATGAGCAACACCGGTTTGGTGTGGCGCAGCGCTTGGCCCTGCGCGAAAAAATGCAAACCAGTGAGTCTTCCACAGCTGACGCGCAGCAAGAACCGCACATGCTGATGATGAGCGCCACCCCCATTCCACGCACATTGGCCATGAGCTATTACGCGGACCTCGATGTGTCCACCTTGGATGAACTGCCGCCTGGCCGCACGCCAATCGTGACGCGCTTGGTGTCCGAGAGCCGCCGTGATGAGTTGATTGAGCGCATTCGCCACCAAATCGACCAAGGCCGACAGGTGTATTGGGTCTGCCCACTCATTGAGGAAAGCGAAGCCATCGACTTGACCAACGCCACAGAAACACATGCCTTGCTGACCGAGGCACTGAACCCGCCCGGCCGTGCGCCCGTGTTAGTGGGCTTGCTGCATTCGCGCATGCCGGCTGCTGATAAAAAGGCCGAAATGGCAAAGTTCGAAAGTGGGCAGATGGCGGTGTTGGTCAGTACCACGGTGATCGAAGTTGGGGTGGATGTGCCCAATGCCTCGTTGATGGTGATTGAGCATGCCGAGCGTTTTGGTCTGTCGCAACTCCATCAACTGCGTGGCCGCGTGGGACGCGGCGCGGCGGCTTCCGCGTGCGTGTTGATGTACGCCACCGGCGACAGTGGCCGCTTGAGTGAGACCGCCCGCGAGCGCCTCAAAGCGATGGTCGAGACCACCGATGGTTTTGAGATCGCCCGCCGCGATTTGGAAATTCGAGGGCCTGGCGAGTTTCTGGGTGCGCGCCAGTCAGGGGCTGCGCTGCTGCGATTCGCCGACTTGGCAGAAGATGTTGAACTGTTGGAATGGGCCCGCGAGCTGGCGCCGAAGATGCTGGATCAATACCCGCGTCAAGCCGAGCAGCATGTGGCGCGTTGGTTGGGTGGAAAATCGGACTTCTTGAAAGCTTGAACGCATGACCCTGACTGAACTCAAATACATCGTGGCCGTGGCCCGTGAAAAACACTTTGGACGCGCAGCTGATGCGTGCTTCGTGTCGCAGCCCACGTTGTCGGTGGCGATCAAAAAGCTGGAAGAAGAGCTGGAGGTCAAGCTCTTTGAGCGCAGCGCCAACGAGGTCGCCGTCACCAGTTTGGGTGAAGAAATTGTGCGACAAGCCCAAAGCGTGCTGGAGCAAGCAGCCAGCATCAAAGAGATTGCGAAGCGAGGCAAAGACCCGTTAGCGGGGCCTTTGCGCCTTGGGGTGATCTACACCATCGCGCCGTATTTGTTGCCAGCCTTGGTGCATCAAAACATCAAAAAAACGCCACAAATGCCGTTGATGTTGCAAGAAAACTTCACCGTCAAGTTGCTGGAAATGTTGCGCACCGGCGAGATCGATTGCGCCATCATGGCCGAACCGTTTCCAGATACAGGCTTGGCAACTGCGCCTCTGTATGACGAGCCGTTCATGGCGGCCGTGCCCAGCAACCATCCTTTTGCAGCATTGCAGCAGATCAACGCCGAAGAACTGAAGAACGAAACCATGTTGCTGTTGGGCAATGGACATTGCTTTCGAGACCACGTGTTGGAGGTTTGTCCTGAATTCGCCCGTTTTTCAAGCCATGCGGAAGGGATTCGCAAAAGCTTTGAGGGCTCGTCCTTGGAAACCATCAAGCACATGGTGGCTGCAGGCATGGGCGTGACCTTGGTGCCGCGTTTGAGTGTGCCCAAGGAGGCGCTTGAGCCTCAAAAGCGTAAAAAAAGCGAAGAAACGTATGTGCGTTATTTGCCCATCATTGAGGCTGAGGGCGTCGCACCCCCGACGCGACGCGTGGTGTTGGCTTGGCGACGTAGCTTTACCCGTTACGAGGCCATTGCCGCCTTGCGCAATGCCATTTACGCCTGCGAATTACCAGGCGTGAACCGTTTGTCGTGAGGGGATGAGGATGCGCGAACGCTGGGCCTTGTATTTGGATTTGATCCGTTGGAACCGACCGGCTGGTTGGATGCTGCTGCTGTGGCCATCGCTCTCGGCGTTGTGGTTGGCGGCCGGTGGCTGGCCCGGTTGGCACGCGCTGGCTGTCTTCGTGCTCGGGACGATTCTGATGCGCAGCGCAGGATGTTGTCTCAACGACGTGGCAGACCGCGAGTTTGACCGCCATGTCAAGCGCACCGCACAGCGGCCGGTGACGCGTGGTGCGGTGTCTGTGCGTGAAGCGTTGGCGGTGGGTGCTGTGTTGGCCTTGCTGGCATTTGTGTTGGTGCTGACCACGAATGCGGCCGCCATCGGTTGGTCTTTTGCGGCGTTGGCTGTGACCTTGGTGTATCCCTATGCCAAACGCCATGTGTCGATGCCTCAAGCCGTGTTGGGCGTGGCGTTCAGCTTTGGCATTCCCATGGCGTTTGCGGTGATGCATGGCGAGGGCTTGGCATGGCAAGCCTTGACCTTGCAAATGTGGTGTGACGTGGTGCCTTGGCAAGCGTGGGCACTTTTGGCATTCAATTTGTTTTGGGTGCTCGCGTACGACACGGAATACGCCATGGTCGATCGCGATGATGATTTGCGCATTGGCATGAAGACCTCTGCGATCACGCTGGGGCGATTCGATGTCGCGGCCATCATGGGCTTTTACATCGTGTACCTCATGGGCTGGGCCTTGGTGTTGGCCGATCAGCACTTGGGCTGGCCTTGGACTTTGGCTTTGCTTGCGGCTGCGATGCAAGCGTTGTGGCACTTTGTGCTCATTCGCGGGCGTACGCGTGAGGGGTGCTTTCGCGCGTTTCGTCAAAACCATTGGCTGGGGGCGACGGTATTTGCCGGCATCGCCATCGGGCTCGCTTTACGCCCTTGATTGAAGGTCAACAAGGCATAAAAAAAGCGCTTGAGGACAAGCGCTTTTTGATGTTGTCAGCAGCAAATTAATGTGCTTTGGCTTTCTTCGCCTTCTTGGCTTTTTTGTGCTTCTTTTTCTTGGCTTTTTTGTCTGCCTTAGGGGCTACATAAGGCTCAGCTTTGTAAGTCGGGGCTGGTGCTGCCTGTGGGGCTTGCACGGCCGGTGTCGCTTGGGGGGCGGGTGCAACTGGCATGGTTGCAGGGGTAACGGCTTGAGCCGAAGCCACCAAGGGCAATGCCAAGGCGGCAGCAGAGATGATCGATGTGATGAATTTGTTCATGATGGAGGGTTTCAAATACTTGTGACCCGATTGTCGCATTGGTTAGAGCGCCTTAACGTCCAAACGCTTCGCCCATTTCGGCGGCCCGCTGCTGAGCAGCCACCAAGGCAGCTTGGAAATGCGCGGCCATTCCCGCTTCTTGCATGGCTGTGATGGCCGCGTAGGTGGTGCCGCCTTTCGACGTTACGCGTTCGCGCAAGATGGCGGGGGATTCGCTGGCGCTGCGCGCTAGTTCAGACGCGCCGACAAAGGTGCCGACCGCCAGTTGGTGGGCTTGCGCTTCGGTCAACCCCATTTTGACGCCAGCATCCACCATGGCTTCGATGAAAAAGAACACATAGGCAGGGCCTGAGCCAGAAATGGCCGTGACGGCATCTAGCAATGTTTCGTCATCGACCCACAGGTGCTGTCCGGTGGTTGCCACGACCTGCTCAATCCATTGTTTGTCTTTCAAGGTCACTGAAGGTCGAGCAAACAGACCCGTTTGACCTAGGCCGACCAAGGCTGGGGTGTTGGGCATGGCGCGTACCACGCGTTCTGTGTCCAGCCATTCGGCAATGCTGTCGCTGCGAATGCCGGCGGCCACGCTCAAGTGAAGAGCATGTTTGCAAAAAGCACCCGTCTGATGGGCGGCGTCTTTGAACACCTGTGGTTTGACGGCCCAAATCACCAAGTCCGCCTCTTTCAACGCGTCGCCTGCTGTGGGGGATGTTTTGACCTTGAATTGGCTTTCGAGCCGCTGGCGTGCTTCATCAAAGGGCTCTATCACCAAGATGCTGTCAGCTGGGGTGCCTTGTTTGATGAGGCCGCCAATGATGGCGCTGGCCATGTTGCCGCCTCCAATGAAGGCGAGTGTCGATAAGGGGGTGTGTGTATCAAGCATGGAAGAGATTGTGAAGCACACGACCAGGGCGCCAGAAAAATTTTGTGAAATAAATTGACGCAGCCTAAATAGTTGTGCCATAATCTGCGGCTCCGCTCAAAAAGCGGAGTTATCTGCCCAAGTAGAAGCGTTGCGAGTGGTTCGTGGCGTGGATGACGGGCCCAAGACTGATCGGTTGAATGTGCGGTGTAAGCCGAGCGTTCACTGATGCAAGTTGGGAGTATATAAATGATCCAGACTGAATCTCGGTTAGATGTCGCTGACAACACCGGCGCAAAGTCCGTTTTGTGCATCAAGGTGCTCGGCGGTTCTAAGCGTCGCTACGCAAGCGTGGGCGACATCATCAAAGTGAGCATCAAAGAAGCTGCGCCACGTGGCCGCGTCAAAAAAGGCGAGGTTTACAGTGCTGTGGTGGTTCGTACTGCCAAAGGCATTCGCCGCGGTGACGGTTCGCTCGTTAAATTCGACGGCAATGCAGCAGTTTTGCTCAATGCCAAATTGGAGCCTATCGGCACCCGTATCTTTGGCCCAGTGACGCGCGAGTTGCGTACTGAGAAGTTCATGAAGATCGTGTCCTTGGCTCCTGAAGTTCTGTAAGGGCACATCATGAACAAGATTCGCAAAGGCGACCAAGTCATCGTCCTCGCTGGGCGTGACAAAGGCAAGCGTGGCGTTGTGTCGCTGCGCAGTGATGACAGCCACTTGGTGGTCGATGGCATTAACTTGGTGAAAAAACACACCAAGCCAAACCCAATGGCTGGCACGCAAGGCGGCATCGTTGAAAAAACAATGCCAATTCATCAGTCCAACGTGGCAATTTACAACGCCGCAACGGGTAAGGCTGATCGGGTTGGTATCAAGGTTCTGGCTGACGGCAATAAAGTGCGCGTCTACAAGTCCAGCGGCGAAGAAATCAAGGCGGCATAAGCATGGCACGACTGCAACAACACTATCGCGAAAAAGTGGCTCCTGAGTTGACCGCTAAGTTCGGTTACACATCGCCCATGCAAGTTCCGCGTTTGACAAAAATTACGCTGAACATGGGCGTGAGCGAAGCTGTGGCTGACAAGAAAGTCATGGACAACGCTGTAAGTGATTTGACCAAAATTGCAGGCCAAAAGCCTGTGGTGACCAAGGCTAAGAAAGCTATTGCGGGTTTCAAGATCCGTGAGCAGCAGCCTATCGGTTGTATGGTTACATTGCGCGGCGTGCAAATGTATGAATTCCTGGACCGTTTCGTGACCGTGGCTCTGCCTCGCGTTCGTGACTTCCGTGGTATCTCTGGTCGCGCATTCGATGGTCGTGGTAACTACAACATCGGCGTTAAAGAGCAAATCATTTTCCCTGAGATTGAGTACGACAAAGTCGACGCACTGCGCGGCCTCAACATCAGCATCACGACAACGGCTAAGACTGACGAAGAGTGCAAGGCTCTCCTCGCTGGTTTCCGTTTTCCGTTCAAGAACTGAGGTCGAACATGGCTAAACAAGCATTGATCGAGCGCGAGCTCAAGCGAGACCGTCTGGTTGCCAAGTTCGCTGCTAAGCACGCAGAGTTGAAGGCTATTGCCAACGACTTCAAGCGTAGCGACGAAGAGCGCGCAGCTGCCCGTTTGGGTTTGCAAAAGTTGCCTCGCAACGCGAACCCAACACGTCAACGTAACCGTTGCGCCATCACCGGACGTCCCCGTGGGACATTCCGCCAATTTGGCCTCGGCCGAGCCAAGATCCGTGAATTAGCTTTCCAAGGCAACATTCCCGGTATCACCAAAGCCAGCTGGTAATAGGCAGGAGATTCAACATGAGCATGAGTGATCCAATCGCCGACTTGCTGACTCGTATTCGCAATGCGCAAATGGTGGCTAAACCCACTGTGATGGTGCCTTCTTCTAAAGTGAAGATCGCTATCGCGCAAGTGCTGAAAGACGAAGGCTACATCGACGGTTTTCAAATTAAAAAAGACGCTGGCAAGACTGAGCTTGAGATTACTCTCAAGTACTACGCAGGTCGTCCAGTGATTGAACGTATTGAGCGTGTGAGCCGTCCTGGTTTGCGCGTTTACAAAGGCTGCGATGCTATTCCTCAAGTCATGAACGGCTTGGGTGTGGCTATCGTTACGACGCCCCAAGGCGTGATGACAGATCGCAAAGCGCGCGCTACCGGTGTCGGTGGTGAAGTGCTGTGCTACGTCGCTTAACCGCAGCCTAAAGGAAAGACTGAAATGTCCCGAGTAGGAAAAATGCCTGTGACCGTCCCCCAAGGTGTGGACGTGTCAATTAACAGCCAACTCATCAGTGTCAAAGGTGCCGGCGGTTCGCTGTCGGTTGCTTCTCACGCGTTGGTGAAGGTTGTGAACGAAGCTGGTCAAGTGACATTCACACCAGTGGATGAGTCACGTGAAGCCAATGCCATGAGTGGCACCCTGCGCCAGTTGGTCAACAACATGGTGACCGGTGTGACTAAGGGCTTTGAAAAGAAGTTGTTGTTGGTCGGCGTGGGCTACAAAGCCGCTGCGCAAGGTACCAAGCTCAACTTGGCGGTGGGTTTTTCTCACCCCGTGAACAAAGACATGCCTGAGGGCATCAAGGTTGAAACGCCTGCTGCTACGGAAATCATCATCAAAGGTGCTGACCGTCAACGCGTGGGCCAAGTGGCCGCTGAGATTCGTGCAATTCGTCCCCCAGAGCCTT
>Ga0213920_1000477_pt1 | contig 31664 bp, 48 predicted proteins | sample McNCre1117MG_FD_161054 | JGI IMG/M metagenome (GOLD analysis project Ga0213920, IMG submission 161054) | Freshwater microbial communities from McNutts Creek, Athens, Georgia, United States - 11-17 MG | ecosystem: Environmental > Aquatic > Freshwater > Creek | place: USA: Georgia | collected...
CTGGAACATATAGCGGGCGCGGGTCGGGCAAACCCACCCAACGCCACTCCCGCGCACCCGTCTCAGCGTGCTGGCAGAAGGTCACGGGCAAAATTTCCTTGCCCCCGTCCGAGGTCACGAAACGCCAAATAAACCCTGCCAGCTCGCCCGACGCGGTGCGATACGTCCATGTGGCGGCGGGCTTGCCGCGCACCAGATGCGCCACGGGCGGCACAGGCGCATCCGCTGGCACAGGCACGATAGGTGACCACTCGCTGCGTGGCTTGCTGGCGGTTTTCACCACCGCCACCCGCTGCACAGGCGTGGGCGCGGTGGTGTTCATCCCCAACTGATCCGCCACCGCCTGCGCAGCCTCAAGCTGCGAGCCGCCAAACAAATAGGCATACAGGCTGATTGCGTCGCCGCCCTTGTCGTCCGTCGCGAAATCCGCCCATGCGCCCGTGCGTAAATTGACCTTGAAGCTGCCAGATTTTGCGTCCGAGCGCGTCGGATTGCGCGCCACCCACTCATGCCCATCGCAGCGACCGTCTATCAGCCAGCTCGACACCAGCCCATCCAGCGCATTGCGCGCTGCCTCTGCCACCTGCTTAAAATCAATCCGCGCCATCTCAAGCCCCCGCCAACAGCGTCGGTGCGTGTTCCACCGCCGAGCGCAGCGCATCCAGCCCGCCCTCCGCGTCGTGCGCAGTTTTATGAATTGAAATATCTAATTCGTCCATGTTTACCCCTCCCGAATACAACCGTTGCCGACCCGTCTGTGCGGGTTTAGGCTGAAATTATGAAAACCGCCGAAGCCAAACCCTGCCCCAAAAAAAATGCCGCCCCGCATGAGGTACGGAGCGGCACAACTCAGCCGTGGAGGCCGAGACTTCACTCAGGGAGGAGCGTGAAGACCGAAGGGCGCGCATCACCGCGCCCACAAAAAAAGAGGGTAGCCACCCCCGTGATAGGATGGAGTTCTCACGCAACCAACCCACACAAAGAGGCCACCCATGACCATCAATTTAGACTCACACCGCATGACCATCCCCTGTCCGCACTGCGGCGAAGCATTCCAAGAAAACATCGGTCGGCTCAAACAAGACCCGCAACTCACTTGTCCGACCTGCGACAAAACCTTCACTGTGGATGCGCACCAACTGCGCGCCCAGCTCCATGCGCTGAAACAAACCGAAGAGAACTTCGGGCGGGAGCTTCAGCGCATCTTCAAACAACGCTAAAACCCGCGCCACAGAGGCCTCATCGGGGACGATATGCACAGTTTTTGAATCCATCACTCCACCGCCTTCACAGGCTCAGCGCACTCGCACTCAGGAGCCGGGCCGAACACATCGGGACGCAAGTCGTAGCGCGTCACCGCGCCCTGCGTGATGTCCTCGATGGCGCGGCAGTGCTCGGCAGGCGGAACAGGAGAGGAAGACCGCAGCCATTTCCATACATACTGCTGTTTCACAGCTACCGAAGGATCGCCGTTGGCTGCGTGCCAGTGAGTAATCTTTTTCGCCAATGCGTTTTGCCCGCCCGCGATTTCGACTGTTTTGAGAAGATGTGTCATGCCCGAACTTTACACCTCAAGATGTAATCGTGTCAACACCTCAAGATGTTTGACCAGAATCGAGAGGTTGTATAATTTCGCGAACATGAATTTAGCCAACCGAATCAAAGCCGCACGCAGCCATGCTGGGCTTACGCAAATGGAGTTAGCAAAGAAAATTGGCTTGCCCCAACAGGTGATTTCAAAACTAGAAAATGGGTGCAACAAGAAACGGCAGCGATTGTTAAAATCGCTGTGGCCTGCAAAATAAATCCTGTCTGGCTGGACAGCGGGGAGGGTGAAATGATTGGTTATGGTCTGGATAAAAAAATTCAATCGGTTTGCATGGCAATGCAAACCATGCCCGAATACAAAAAAGACCTGCTTGTCCAAACCAGTTTTGCGCTTACTGAATCAACCAAACAAAATGGAACGCAATAATGTTTTTCAATTTCCCAAGAAGGTAAAAAAAGATGCTTAATTTCATACACTTTTTATCTTACGCGCTGGTTTTTTTATTTTTTTACTACACCTATAAAATAATAAGAGGATTTTTTTTAAAAGACGGACGAATCAGCAAAGCAGGCGCGATGATCTGTCCAAGTTGCGGAACACAAGGCGATCCAACTACCATCACCAAAGGCTCGCTAGGTGTCGAGATTCTGCTTTGGATTTGTTTTTTAGTGCCTGGTTTAATTTATTCAGTTTGGCGCACATCGACTAGGTACAAAGCGTGTCCAAGCTGTCAACACGCGCCGATGCTAGGAATTAACACCCCCAATGGAAAAATACTGGCTGAAAAATTTAGTAATTCTTAGTATTTTTTTAACAGCAACAGCAACAGCCTACGCACTGCCCCGCGATGCGGCGCAAACGCACGCGTTTCGGCGCGACCACCCATGCCCCAGCACAGGCAAGGTCAAAGGGGCTTGCCCAGGCTATCAAATTGATCATGTCATGGCTTTGATGAACGGGGGTGAAGACCGTCCCGACAACATGCAATGGCTTTCGGTCGAGCGGCACAAAGCAAAAACTCGAAAAGACCGCGCCCTATGTAAAAAATCCTACCGCTGTAAATCTGCGCGATGGCGCAAAAAATAAATCCTCCCGCAGCCTAAAAACCAATCGAGCCGCCTGAAAAAATTCAGGCGGCTTTCCGTTTGAATAAAAAAACATCTAAAGGTGTTGACAAGAAAACATCCAAAGGTGTTTAATACCCCCATGCCGCACCTAACAGGAGATTCAAAAATGAAAACGCTTGAAGTAATTCTTACCCAAACCCACGACTTAAAACCGCTGGCAGTGATTAAAAATCTACCTGGGCTGGATGCCGAAATGACTCCAAGCCAGATGCGTCGACTGGCCTTTGCGTTGCAATCTGCTGCGAACGACTGCGAAAGCCTAAAAACAGGCAAGTTATTTAAAAAAAATATGCTGGTTGAATACGCAAAAAATATGCTGGTTGAATACGCTTTGGAATAAAAAAATTTTGGTGATCGCGCAGGCTGATGCGCACGGAGTGAAGCGGAGTAGATCGTGCGAACACCCAATCGGCACGGCGAAGCGGGCGGGTAGAAGTGGGGTGAGGCCGCCAAGTGGGAGATCAGCACCCACCACCAAAAATGACACGGCGAAAGAGCCGCGACCGCTGGCAGTGCGAAAGAAGCCAGCCGATTCAGGCGCGTGAAGCCTGACGATTTAATTCGGTGCAGAGCCAGCAATGGCAACGAACGCGCAATCAAGACTGCACGAGATTGCGATGCAAGCGGTGAGGCAGTAAACGCGCCAAGAGAACGTCTGGAGAGCAGCAGCACCGCAATACGACGTGACGGCTCGGAGAGACGAGCAACGATTAAATCACGAGGCGAAAATGGCTACAGCAACCCAAAAATTCGGCTGCCCAGAATGCGGAAAATGGCACGACGGCGAATACGCAGCGATGGATTGCTGCGACATCCAGGTCACCATCGGCTGGGAATGCGACCACTGCGAGGCGGTACACAAAAAGCAGGAAGAGGCCGAAAAATGCTGCGCGGACAAATTTATCTGTCGCACCTGCGATTTGGCTTGGGAGTCTCCAGAAGAGGCCAGCAATTGTTGCGGTATCCCGTCTGGGTGGCCAACCCCCGCTGAATTGGAAAAAGCTGGTCAGCAGCGCATCGAGGGATTATGAAAACCTACCTCGCCACGCTCACCCTGCCCAACCAGCCGCCGCGCAACATCGAAGTGCGCGCTACCTGTGCGGTGATGGCAGCGCATCAAATTTTAGACACCGAAGAATTTCGCACCCCAGACGGGAAAATCCCCAAGGGCACAACTTTGAAAGTGAGGGAAAAATGAAACATTTTGTCGTGACCCTGATTTACGACTCCGAGCGCGTGGTGCGCAACGTCATCGCACCCACAGCAATGCAGGCTCACCTGATTGGCGCGAGCATGATGCCCGATGTGGCGCGGCAATTCGCCATTATCTGCAAGCCAGCCAGGGGGATGTGATGCGTTCGTTGCTCAAAAAATTTCGCCGCTCCGCCCAGTTTTTTCGTGACTATTTTTATTTTCGCCGACTCACTTTTCGGCACTCGGATGCAGTCGAACTGGCGAGGAGGACGCTGAAATGAATTTGCGAAAAAAAATCTACGACCACATCGCGCAGAATTTTTCGACGGGGACATTCACGGCGCGAGACGTGCCGAGATTTGGCTATGCGGAGCTGGCAAAAAAACAAATTTTGCACTCGATGATACACCAATACCAATTGATCAAAGTGGTCAAAAAATCCCCCTCCCGCGCAGAGGGCGGCGGGCGGTGGCTGAACGTGTATCAGGTCGCGGATTTGGGCGAAATACAAGCCTATCAGCCCCGCCCAGACTTATCAAAAAGCGCGCTCGCCGACCTGAAAACCAACGCGCAAATCGAATGTGCCAATCGGCTGTTCGCAGCCATGAACTGGGGAGCAAAACATGCGCAAAAAATGCCATCGCCGCGCCCGTGAAATCAAAATCCATAATTGAATTACATTGAAAGCGAGGGAAAAATGAAGGAAATAAAAAGTAATAATACAGCAACTGGCGAGCAAGGCGCAGCATCCGCAACTGGCGAGCAAGGCGCAGCATCCGCAACTGGCGAGCAAGGCGCAGCATCCGCAACTGGTTACCAAGGCGCAGCATCCGCAACTGGTTACCAAGGCGCAGCATCCGCAACTGGTTACCAAGGCACGGCATCCGCAACTGGATACCGAGGCGCGGCATCCGCAACTGGCGACCGAGGCGCGGCATCCGCAACTGGATACCAAGGCGCGGCATCCGCAACTGGATACCAAGGCGCGGCATCCGCAACTGGCATGGCATCTATTGCTGTCTCAACTGGGCAATATGGCTGCGCACAGGCCGCCGAAGGATGTGCAATCTGTCTTGTTTATCGGGGCAAAGACGGCAACATCTTGCATATACGCTCAAGCAAGGTCGGCGATAACGGAATTAAGGCCAATCACTGGTATACCTTGGGAGCAGATGGCGAATTTATTGAGAATGGAATCTAGCCATGAACTGGGGGACAAAACATGCGCAAAAAATGCCATCGCCGCGCCCGTGAAATCAAAATTCCCATGACCCGCGACCTATGCGACCAGTTCGCGCAGGAGCTGCGCTTCGGCTTAATGGCAGCAAAACTTGGGCATCTGGGGAAAACCAATTTTGACCGCATCGGTGCAGCGTTTAACGTGCTGTGGGCAGCGTTCTACCGCAGTCCGCCCAAAGACGGCAGCGTCCTGCCTGTGCTTGAGGGCGCGATGCGCGCCATGAATCAAGTTGCCGCACGTGGTGATGCGACAGGGAAATGGATTTTGAACACGCTCGAAATCGCCACTGTCGCCGCCGCGATTGAACGCGTCGAGAGTGCAATGCAGACACTCACCGTCAACGATTTATACCGCGCCCGATGCGATGTAATGGAGATGGCGCAATGACCGAAATCACCCTGTTCGGCAGCACCTTTGTGCTGGTCTTTGCCCTAGGCCTGCAATCACTAAATGTCAACAACCGACATTTTATCGCGGCGGCGTTTACTAGCTTTTTCATTGGCGGCGGGCAATTGGTCTTATTCAAACTCGCCCCGAACGCCAGCACCAGCGAGTGCGCGGCGTTTTTGCTCGGTGGGCCATTCGGCATAACGGCGAGCATGTGGGCGTACCCACGGTTGGTGCGGATTTTGAAACGAGGGGAAAAATGAATGAGCTGGATATTCAGCGCAGCGATGATTCAGGCTTACGAGAACTCGCATTGTTCGCAGGCGCGGGCGGAGGAATCCTTGGGGGGACATTGCTCGGCTGGCGAACCGTATGCGCAGTTGAACGTGATGGCTACGCCGCACAAGTTTTGGCACAACGACAAAACGATGGAATTCTCTCGCCTTTCCCAATTTGGTCTGACGTGTGCAATTTTGACGGAAGGCCATGGAGAGGAATTGTTGATGTCATTTCGGGCGGCTTTCCCTGCCAGGACATTAGTGTCGCAGGTAAAGGAGCTGGAATTACAGGGGCGCGCAGCGGACTCTGGAAAGAAATGGCAAGGATTATTGGCGAAGTTCGACCCCGTTACGTATTCGTGGAAAACAGCCCAAGGCTCACTTCTCGCGGACTTGGAACAGTCCTTGGAGACTTGGCCTCGCTCAGGTTCGATGCGGAATGGGGAGTGTTATCAGCAGCCGATGTTGGCGCGCCGCATCTCAGAGAGCGAATCTGGATTCTTGCCAAACAACGAGACATTTTTTCACACTCCGAACACCACGGGGATGGATGGCGGAAGCAACAGCAGGAAGGCGTTGAAAAAAAGAACGTTACAATTCCCAACCCCAACCGCACACAATGCCAAAGAACACAACAGCCCGAGCGAATCCACCAGGAATGCTCCGACATTGGCAACTCATGCTGGTGGAATTCTGAACCCGATGTGGGTAGAAGGTTTAATGGGGTGGCCTAAAGATTGGACTTGCTTGAATCCCATTAGTCATGTATGGTATCTGCCATGGCTAATGGGAGGAACAAATGATAAAGAAACAAGAGCAAGAGAAGCAATGCGAATATTGCGGATCGGTCATGTTGCGGAAGAGGTATCAGGGTCGATTGGAAGACTTGTCAGCATTCCAGAGGCGGCGATTTTGCTCTCTGAGTTGTGCGAACATGCGAACCGACCTAACGAAGCACGGATATTCATGGCGTGCGAGGAAGCACTTGAAGAAGAAATGCGAGGCGTGCGGATACAGCAGGGCATTGCAAGCACATCATCAGGATCAAAACATCAAGAACAACGAGAAGGAGAACATTCAGACGCTCTGCAAGCACTGTCACGACTTCTGGCATACTACGGCCAAGAGGCTTGGAAAGATGGTAGCTGGGAGAATGGCATCCCTCGTGTAGCAACCAGGGTGGCCTCTAGGGTGGACAGACTTAAAGCCATTGGAAACGGACAAGTTCCTCTCGTGGCAGCAACTGCATTCAAATTATTGCTCAGAAGGATAAAGCAAAATGAACATTAACGACGACCCACTCGCAGTATGGGGCGAAGGCGCACTCACTGCGGTACGCGCAATGTCACGCAAGGAGCTGGAAGTTCGGTTGCTAGATGCTTGGGAAGCCCTCGAACGGCTCGAAGAATCTGTGGATATGGCAGACACAGAATTAACTGAAATGCGCACCAGAATGGTTCTGGTGAGCGAATGCGCGAAGCCCAGCTCCAACTAGGCCACACAGGCATGGCGATGACGGAACACTACGTCCGCGCCCGACAAGGTCAAAAGACCACCCCAACGCGGTGAGAATTTTACGAATTGCGGACTGAAATCAGAATTGCGGACTGAGACAAACACACAAACGCCCCGCTATGCTAGAATCCACGCCCTCGGAGAGGTGGCAGAGTGGTCGAATGTACTTGACTCGAAACCTCCCCCGCCTTTGGCTTGCTCAAGCCGCCCAGTTCAAAATTCCAGTCCGCAAAATGAAAAAAACGCACCACGTCCAGATGCGGGTCTCGCTGCATTTTGCGGACTGGAACGCTTGCCGTTCGTCCTGAAAAATCTACCGTTCGTCGGCTAGTTGAAAAAAGTTTAAAAATCGCTTTACTTTAGGCGCAACGCGCCTATAATAAAAACCGTCGGCACAACGCAGATACCGCGCCTCGGGAACAGGGGCTGGAGAAATAAAATGAAAAACCAAAACTTCAACTTCGTAGCAGCGGAACTTGTAAAAAGTGCTCCAACTCAAAAAGCGGTAGACTTTGCGAACAAAGTCATCGGTCAAATCGAAGCTCGCGGAGACGATTGGATCGAAGCCAATATTGAGGAACTCGGCTTAAAATTCTTCCGCATAGACTGCGACACCGTTGCACCAGTTTCTGATAATAGAATTTTCTGGATAACAAAATTTCAGGTTGCTCTTTATTAAAAAATAACGCCTGGTCGCAAACCAGGCACTTCTAGGAGATCGCCATGTCAATTCAATCACGCATCAAGCAGGAAAAAGCCTGCTCCGTCATTCAACTGACGGAGGTCGAGAAAGACCTCTACACAGGCTGTGGCTGGAAGCTAGCAAGATTTGAAAACGGCGCGCTCGTCGCGCTGTTCGACCCGCTCGACACGGTCGAGTATCGAGAAGACATGCAAGGGATGGCGGATGAGGCCTTACAAAATGCCACGGCGTGGCTGGCGAATGCCGAAGGCGAGGTGTGGCTGGTGATGTGTTCGTGCTACGAATTGTGTGAGCCGCGCCGCATCACGCTCACCGATGTGGGAGCGTTGGCGAAGCTGGCGCGAGCGATTGGGGAGGCAGTGCGCGATGTCTAATCATCCAAACCGAGGGCGCGGTTCGGCGGAGCGCAACCCCACGCCGCAAGAAGTGGCAGAGCTGCGCAAGGCGCACGGTCTAACACAGACCGAAGCCGCTGCGCGCTGGATGACCAGCATCAACGCCGTGAAGTGCTGGGAGGCGGAGCAAGGAACTCAGAACCATCGCCGTGTCCACCCGTTGATGTGGTGGGCGATGCAGCGAATTTTAAGGGAGTGAGCGATTCAGCCGCGCTGCGTCTATGTTCAGTTGGTCGGCCTCACCGAAGAGGTCGCCAGCGCGTCCTTGAAGTCTTGCAAAGCTCGCGTCCACTCGCTCTGAAAGTAGCCTGCTGGCTTGGTCGCTATCGGCGGTGGTGACACCTCTGGCGGGCAGGTTGCAGAGGGTGGGGATGTGGAGTTGCAGGCTGCGCAGGTCAGCAGCAAGATGATTAACGGTGGCTTGGTCATGGTCGTGGATGTCCTGTGCGAGTTGGATGGTGTGGGCGCGACGCGCTTGGTCGGCGAGGCGATCGTTTTGCTCGGCGATGACGGCTTGCGCAGCACGGGCGCGAGCCGCGTCCCATTGGGCTTGGCAGCGGTCGTAGCCGAAATTGTGGGCTTGCCACAGGGCGGCGAGAAAGGCTGCCGCACCCAGTAGATAGGGGGCGGCGCGCAGCAAAATCAGTGGATTCATTTTGGCTCTGTCCCTTCTTTGAGTTTGAGCGCAGCCCCCAGGCTGACGAACATCGCGCCCACGCCGATGCCGAATTGCTGCAAGTCAAATGGCTGGGCGTGCACCACCACGCTATACACGCACAGGCCTAGACCGACGGCGAATGACACCACCGCCAGCACTCGCGCCACGTCGTGGGTCTCGTTGTCGATGCCCGTGAGGATGTGGGTCAGCCAACGCATACCTGCTCCCCTACGATGGTCAAGACCAGCTCGTCGCCGCCGAGATTGGCCTCAAATTCCGCCACAGCGACCTTGCTGGACAGCACGGCGAATTGCCCATCCAGCACGCCCACAGACTTGCCCAGCGCGATGCAGCCGAGCAACTGGGCGCGGCGACCTTGCGCTGCGTCGCCCATAAAATTTGCCGAGTGAATCTCAATCATCGACCGCCCAGGCACGCCAACTACCTGATAGCACTCGCCGTGCTTGGGCGAGGTGATCCAGCGACATGGATACTCGCCCGCAGGGATGCAGCTCACGCCGTGCGCATTGTTTTTCCACGGCAGCTCGCCCGTGGCGAACTGCGTCCCGTCGTCCAGGGTGAGTGTGCCGAACGTACCATCGGCGGTTGGGGATTGTCGAATCAGGGTTGCGTGCCGCATTATCATTTCTCCTTATTTTCCAGCGCGCCAACACGGCGCGCCAGATCTGCCAGTCGCTGATCCACCAGCCGCGCATCGCGCTCGGCATCGTGGGCGGTGTATTTTTCAGCGCGGAACTCAATCATCTGCCCCGCCATACTGTCCATCTTCGTGCTGAGCGAGGATGCCCACCAAATCACGCCGCCCGTCTGCAAGGCCAGCGTGATGATGAGGGCAATCGGGACGTGCTTGTCCACCTGCCAACGCCCATCCCCATCACGGCGTTCGTCGCCGTCCCACTCGTCTGATTTTTTTTGCATCCCTACACCCCTATCGAATTTTCGCAATGGTCTTTTTGCAGCCAATCCAGCACCCGACACAGCACACACGCCCAGCCGCGCCCCTCCTTGCGCAACCGCCCTGCGCGGCTGCTGATGGTTTCGTCCTCAGAGCCACCTGTGGCGGCGTTGCCGAGCTGGTCGAGAGCCAGCACGATGCGATGGGCGCGATCGCCGTCGGGCGAAAAAATCGCCGCCAACACCAGCCACGCGCTGGCGATGCTCACGCCAATCAATCCGACGGAGAGGAAGAGGAGGAGCAGCAGACGTTTTTTCATAACCACACCACCGCATCCACCTGTGCCGAGGTCGTCGCCGCCTGCACGGCAGCCTTGAGCGCAGAGCATTTGTACAAATTGGTCTGCTTCCAGCGCACGCCGTCGAAAAACACCTGTTGAATCTGCACAGCGGTGTGGAGTCGCTCGGTTTTTAACCCAGCCGTGTCCGCGCATTTGTACGGCATGTCTATGCCTGCGCCCTTCGCGCCGATGAGATTGAGCTGGTCTTCGATATTGCTATCGTAGGTATGTGGCACGCCCAGTGCCGCGCTGACGAAGCCGCCCACAATCGCGGCTTGACACGCGGCGTTGAGCTGCTCGATGTGGTAGGACTTCTCCAGCGCGAGCTGCGCATCCAGCTCGGCTTGGGATTTTGGGGTGATGGCAAGGCTGCCATCTGGATTTTCAGCCCAGTTAAACAGCAGCGCGTCGGGCGGGATTGGGTCTGGGACGTAGCTCACACCCAGCGCAGCCAGTTGCTCAGGGCTGGCCTGCGTCCAAAAAATCGGTGGGTAATTCACCCCGCCGATTTCCACCACGCCACGAATTTTTAAGCCTTGGTGCAAATACATTTTTTTGCCTCCTCACAAATACCAACCTGCGTTATAGCCAGTTGGGACAGCCATGAAAAATGGGGTTGCGCCGAAATTCACCGTCACTTGCGACCCCGATGACTGAGTGCTGTAAAAGCCGACGAATGGGAAATACGTGCCTGCCGTAATCAAGCTGATGTTCGCGTAATTTGCCCCGTTGCCATACAGGCTTAGCGTTTTTGCATCCAGGTCAAGGGCAAAACCCAAGACCATGTTGGCAATTTGTTGGGTCGCATGGCTGGCGGAAACCACTGCATTTTTGTAGGTAGAGCCGCCTGGCATATCCGTCACAGCAGGGTTATAACCTGACGGATTCGCCGTTAAACTGGAAGCCGAGGTTGCGATGCCCAGATACATCCACGGGTTGACTGCGACCCCATCCAGCTTCGCCTCCCAGTACCACTTGCCAGATGATTTGCCCTGAGTAGCGCGAACCGATTTGTAACTCGCTCCAGTGGTTGGGAAAACGGTCAGGTTGCCATTGCTCAGGGTCATCGCTGCCGCCTTGTCGGCTGGGTTCAGCGTCGCGTAAATTTTTGGCGTACTGCGCGGCATCAACGCCGCCGCTGCCAGCATCATTGCGCTGCTCATGGCTCTTGCGCCAAGCCGATGCAGTCCCACTTCGCCGAGGCCGAGTCGTACTGCATCATCAACCGCATCGCCTTGCCTGCCACGGTCGTGGTCGGTAAGGTCGCCCCTGCCGACGCAAAGATGACGTTCCAAGCCAATGCCCGCGCCGTGCCGTTGTCGGCAAGGCAATACTCCAGCAATTGCGAATCTACAGGCGTACCAGTGGGCGCGGCAAAAGTACAAGCCTGTGCCAGCGCGGTGATGCGATACACGTCAGTCGTATCGACACTGACCGCACCCGTGGCGGTATCGGCAACGGAGGTGGTGCGCGGCAACACGGCGAGCTGCAAGGCATCGCCGCTGGCCATTTCGCCTAGCACCCCAGCATTCAAAACGAGCGGTTTTTTGATCCCCATGATTTTTTAAGCCAGCACGATGGGGCGATTGCTTTGAAAATTCACCGCCGTCGCCGACACCGCGAAGCCGATGCACTGCGCGACGTTGCCCGCGCCCGTGGGGGCAGCAGTGCCACCCTGTCCAGCGGTGGTCTGGAGGTATACAACCCCAGCAGTCTGGCCTGTGACAGCGGTATTCGTCCCCTCGAAATAGACCGTGGCAGCCGCCGACGAAGCCACGGCAGCCAGCACAAAGCCGTGCGCTTCTTTGCCCGCCGCCGTTGCGTCCGCCTTACGCACTGAGGGCGTGCCTGCGTTGTTCCACACACTCACATAATCTCCTGCTGATAAAGCCTCGGAGGCCGTCAGCGTGGCTGTGTCCGCGCCGATGCCCACAGGCATCATCTGCAATGCCAGACGACCAGCGGCATCTAGGGCGGGGATTTTGCCTGCGTCCGCTGCGCCAGCGGAGGTCTGGGTTGCGGCAACCTCGGTCAGGTTGCCCGCGTTGTTTGCGATGTATTTTTGGCCAGCCATGGTGAATCTCCTTTTTTAGTTGATGAACAGCGGGGTCTTGGGGTGCAGCAAAATTTTGGTGGAGGTGATGGCGTAACCCATCACCAGCGCAAAGGCAGCAGGTGCGACAGGAACGGCTTGGGTGAGCAAGCCGTTTGCGCCGAGAAACAAGGGTAGGTCGGGTGTCCAAGCCCACGTTGGCTCGGTTAATTCGCCCGCGAATTGCACCGTGGCAGGCGCGCCTGATACCGCCGCACCCGTGGTGATGCCTGCAATGGCGAGCGCGTGCGCGGCAACGCTGTTGCTGGCAGGAATAGCCTGCCCACTCGCATCCGTGGTGACCACCAGATGCCCGCCGACCGACACTGCGGCGGTGAGCTGCATGGTGTTTGCCGCCGCTTGCGATGTCCCTGCCAATTGCCCCAGCAGGGTCTTTTCGGCGGGCGTGAGGTGGACGGCGGCATTGCCGATGTGGGCATCCAACACGCTGATTTGCTGCGGGGTGAGCGGGGTACCGCCCGCCATAAATTCGACCCACGTCAGCGGCGTGCTGCCCTCTGGCACGTTGCCTCGAAAATCGCGCACGGAGGGGTGGTGGACGCGGCAGGCGTACTGGGTGGCAACATCGCCACGGCTGTTGGGCCACAGCGCGAGGGGCTGCGCAGGGTGCGCGGCGGAGCGCAAAATTCCATTCGCGTCGGTCACGGCGTACACCGTGCCGACGATGCGTTCGCCAGTGAGAGCGTCCCATACGTCGATTGGGCGACCGTCAATTCCGACGATGACAAATTCAACCGTTTTATTGACCAGCGGCGCGCCGTCGGGGGCGAGCAGGGGGCTTGCCCCTGCGTCTAAAATTCTGGTAATCACGCGGCCTCCAAAATCAAATAGGCGATGGTGCTGGTGTCGGCGGAGCTGGTGGAGGCGATGCTAAAGCCTGTCCCAGCGGTGCGGCTGGTGCTTAAAAATCCCTGCGTTCCGCCCGCTGTGTGGACGCTCAAAAAAATTCTGCTGTTAGCGGTGATGGCGGCATTCACCACGGTCGCCGCCCCTGCCACCAGCGTGGTGAGGCCTTGCACCCCGTCGCCCATGTCGCAGCGGTGGTCGGTGTAGCTGGTGATGCTGCCTGCCCCCGTCACCACGGTGTAGAGCGGTTTGCGCCCTGCTGTGTAGCCCGTGGTGTTGGTGGACACCACCCCAGCCGCCGTGGCCTCGATGTAATTTGTTGCGCTCGCGGCGAGCGTGAGCGCGCCGTTCGCCACCGCCACCAGCGCGCCGTTGTTGGCTACTACTCCGCCATAGTATCCCCACACCAGCCCGCTGGTGGTGGACTGGCGACGACCGTACAGCATGGCGGGCGAGGCCGCGTCAAATAAAGCGTTGGCAGTGATTTCCTTGCCTGCTTGCGCCTGTGCGAGCAGGTCTAGGGTGGTGGTGCTGTTGGACATTTTTTACCTCGTGATGGTGGCGGTGAGGGGGTAGCCGCGCCCCGTGGTCGCGCTAAGTTGATAAATCCGCAAGTACAGGGTCGATTGCAGCCCGCCGAAATCTGTCACTTGCTGCGCGGCGGAATAGGCCACGCTGGGCGCGTTGCCGTGCAAAGTGCGCTTGAGCGCAGCGCGGCTCGCGTCGCCGAAAATCTCGATGTCGTAAGCCTCGACTGCCTCGCCCAGTGGCGCATCCACGCTGTCGCGCCATTCGCCGCCGAGTCGGGTGCGGCGCGTCCAGCCCAGTGTCCAGTCGCCCGTGGCGGCGATGCTGCCCGTAATGCCCACGGGCGATAGGCAACGCAGATTTACGGCTCGATAGGCAAAAGCGCGGTTGCTGTCCGCGCTGATTTTGTCGCCGTTGGTGATGCCGCGATACGATTTTTCGAGGCCGATTTGATTGAGATTGGTGCTGACAAATCGCAGCCCCGCGCTCGCCAGCAACACCAGCGTGTCGCCCGTCTGGTGCAAGCCAGTCGCCCATTCCGTACCCATGCGCCCGCGCAGCAGGTCGGTCAAAACGTAACTGCCATCGAGCTGCTGCACGCAGTTTTGCGCGGCGATAATTTCCCAGCGCGTATCCGCGCCGTAGGCAAAATAATTTGCCCCGCCCAGCATCGCGCCCTCGGTCACGCTGGCGAGCGTCGCGCCGTGCAGCAGGGTCACGGCGAGCCGCGATGCCTTGTCAATCAGCAACCCGTCGTGCGCAGCGAGAGGCGCGCCCGTCGTGCCGATTGTGCTTCCAGGCGCACCGAAGCCTTGCAGCGCGTTCCAGGTCTGCCCCGCATCGGGGCTGCTGTAAACCACACCACCGCTCCAGCCAGTCTCCAAGCCCGTCATCGCAATGGGAAAGCCCGCCATGTCGTAAATGTCTTGTAGCAGCGGCACGTCCAACAGGACGTAGCTGGCCAGCCCCGCATGGGTCAGCACCTGCCCCGTGGACGCGCCCTCCGCACCCAAGGAAGTGGGCGAATACACGGCTGGGTTGTGGTATTTCGCGACGCACTCCACCCGCCCATCCGAGGTGTAATTCACGCTCACCAGCCGCAGCACGTAGGTTGCCGAGGGCGTGACGATGGTCACGATGTCGGCAGGCTCTAGGTGATTGTAGGTAGGCGGCAGCTTGAAACTCACGTCACAACGCTCCAGCCAATACAGGTACAGGAGCATCTCCGCCTTTTGGGCGGCCTCGGCGGCGGTGAACACCACTGGCAAATCCAGCGCGGTGAGGCTCACCGCATCGGTGTTCAGCCGCTCGGCATACTGCTCGGAAACGTCATATTCGCGCGAAAAATCCAAGTGCTTAACGCTGACTTTTTTGGGCAACATCGAATCCATTTCGCGCACGTTGGTGAGCTGAACACCCTCGGCCTGCCCCGCGCTGCGCGCATCCAGCTCGCCATAGTCGATGGTGGCGACTGACGTGCCGCCACGCGGCTTGAACGCGATGGTGTAGCCGTGCTGGATTACGTCAAAAGGGAACGCGCCTTGCAGGGGTTGCAGCCCTGAGCGGATGCTGGCAACCGACCCAATTCGGAATCCGCGAACCGAGGCCGTGAGCGCGGTCACGTCAAAATCTGCGGGCGCGAGCAGGGCGGATTGAGTGATTTCATGCGTAATCAATTCCCCCAAGCCGACTGGGTTTAGACCGAAGCCAGAGTGAGTGAGAGTGATTCTGTTCAGCGCGTACAACGTCTGGTTCGGTCTGAGCGCGCTCACCCAGATGCTGGATTCGGCAACATCCAAACAAATTCCGCACCCCGCCACGCTGCCGAGTGAAAAATTCGTTTTCGCCCGCGATGCCAGGTCGATGCGCCATAAATTGTTCCAATCCGATACCCATACCGAGTTAGAGATTGGTTCAAAAATCATTTTTGCGGGCTGAAAAAATCCGCTCAACCCGAACCACAGGTTCGTGGTGGTATTAAAAAAATCTACGCTCGCCCCGACTCCGCTATCCAAATGGGAAATTCCGAGCAGGCCATCTGCGATGCAAATTCCGTTCGGCGTTTTTGTCGGATTGGAAACTCCGACCCCTTGATAACGAATCCATTCTGTCGTTCCACCGCCAATATAGCCCGCAGACGCTGGTGTAGTGGAGGTTGGAGCAATCGGATACATCGAATCGAACCAGCCACCCTGACCGCTATTGGCAGTCCAGAATGCTGATTTTGATGTGTGGATGGAGGCGTAGCAGACCCTCGAAAATGAATTTCCATATACGTTATTTCGGTCAATCCAATAAATGCGCTCGTTTTTTTTGTCGAAAGCCAAATCGGTTGGGCGCGGGCCATAACTGTTTGGGTCACTCCCGTTGTCCATCACGGCGATGTAATCGCGCTCAATTCCCGTTGCGACATCAAAAGCCTGTATCGCATTTGTGCCCTGAATGACGTTGCCGCCGAAATTCTGCGTGGCAATCCACACCGAATTGGTCACATCGTCGAATACGATGTCCGCGCCGTAGCCGCGCAGCGAAATATTGCTGATTGAGCCAGTCGCGACATCCAGCCTGTAAGCTGTGGGAGCGTTAATCACCAACGCCCAAACGGATTTAGATTTCGGCTCAAAAATGCAACGCCCGCCGTTAAATGTCGGGCCAGCGACAGAAATTTGATTGGTCGTTTTGTTAAATTTTACCAAGCCGCCGTAATGCGAAATCCAAATCGAATTTGTGATAGGGTCGAAGGCCAGCCCATTCACGTTGTTGGCAACGAGACTGGGGAATTCGGTCACCTCAAATGGCTGGTGCGCCCAGGTGTAGCTGTTCACCACCTCGACTTTGACCTGCGTACCTGCCAGCGAATTGCCGTAATTCGCCAGCGGCAAATCCTTAAAAACCAAGTACGCTAGCCCGCGATAGGCGGGGGTATTTGCCACGCCCAGCGTGGCCTGCATTCGGGTGTCTGCGGCTTGGGTTTCGGAGCCTGTATGCAGGGCAAAATAGGTCTGCGCGGCGTTGCTGGCGGCGATGGCGGATGGGTCGTTCGACCCCGCGTCGTACCACAACTTTCCGCCCAGCCAGATGCGCCGCACGCCCTGAATTTCGCCCTCGCACAAGCCCACCGCGAAGGTCGCGTAGTAAGAAAAAGTGGTCTGCGTCGCCCCACCGCCGCCGCCTTTTCCACCACCCTGTGCCTGCTCGGTGGCGACCTCTTTCAGCGCATTATTTTCCAGCCAAAATACATTGCCCAGAATCGCCGTCGTGCCATACACGCGGGGGATGACCGCGCCGTAGGTGGCGGTTTGCTGAGTCAAATCGCCAAGACGTGGGCCGACGCTGTGCGGGGCTTTGGGCGGGTTGAGAATACCCTCCGCCATCGAGCCGTAGCCGTAGGCTTGGAATGCGAGCTGCGCGTTTCCACCCGTGACAAAAAACGTCGCGGCGGCGGCGACCGTGCCGACCACGCTCATGGCTGCACGAACCGATAAATTTTGACCACGCGGGCGCGCCAGTCGTCATCCAGATGATGCTCGACCACTTGCCCGATGGCGGAGTAGCTGTGAATCAGCCCCTCGCCCGTGCAAATTCCAACGTGCTGCGGGTCTGCGTCAAAACGCATCAGCAGCACGTCGCCCGCCTGCGCGACCGCCACGGCTTGCAGGCAAATCTGCGCGTCAAGCGCGGCCTGCAAAATGCCTGATGGATTTCGCCCGTAGCCAAAATGATCCACGTGCGGCAAGCCCAGTCGCTGCGCAACGTGGATTACCACGCCGATACAATCGAGCGACACGGTGGCGAGGCGACCTTGATGCCGAAACGGCGTGCCTAGGCACTCGCGAGCGTAAGCGAGGATGTCGTCTGGTCGAATCAATTCAGGCCTCGCTGCGTGTACTGGCTGGTGGTTGGAACGTGGGTGAATCCGCCAAAATTCAGCACGTTGTTAAATTTGTCGCGGCAATCTTGCAGCCGCTTGCGACACCCTGCGACGAGGCTGTAGGCATCGCCCACGGCGGGGGCGTAATAAAACGGCTCGTACAGTTCGACCGAGCCGTCGAGGGCGTAGGCTTTAATTTCCAAAGGCTTCAAGCCCGCGTTCGCGCCGCTGGTGAATTGCAGCGTGCCTTGCGCAAAATAGTCCGCCGCCTCTGTGCGGCCTGCCAGACGCAAAATGTAAGGGCTGGCGACACTAGCGACCGCGCCCGTCACGGTGTAGGCAGCGAGATTGATTTTGCATCCTGCGAATTCCTGCCCGCCCAGCCGCTTCGGGCAGGCGGCGGTGTACGTTTTGCCAACCGACTGGTTGAGCGCGTCCACCAGAGCCATTTCTTCGATTTTGTAACGCTGATCCAGCAAGTGCGTTTTGCCAAAAATGCTCGCGGCAATCGGCTCGAAATCTTCCACAGGCGCGGCCCAGTCGCAGGCAAAAAGATAGCAGCGGGCGTTGTCAAAAACGCCCGACTGAATCTGATCCACCCCGATGCCTGCCAGCCCCGCGATGCCCTCCACATCCACCATCGCAGGGGAGAGCGTGGAGCTGGCGGAATAGCCCGTAAAATCGTACCCAGACGAGGACAAATACACCGCGCCATTGCCCATCGCGAGGTCGCGTGGATACTGCGTGAGGCGAATGGGCGCGCCGATTTTCGGCACGATGCGCAGGCAAAATGTGCGACGTTCTAGGGGGGCGACTTGAGGCTTCATGGATTCAAAATCTCAACCAGGGCGATGGTTTGTAATTCGCGCACATTCGGGTCAATTTGATGCACGAGCAGGTCGGTGTCGAAGCGCACGGGCAAATCGAATTCGCAGCCGCCAGTGACTACGCCCACGGGGGCGACTGTGAAAGTCACGATGCCCGTGGTGGTGTCCACTGACCAGCCAGAATTTTGCACTACACCAGCAACGGCAATTTTCACCGTGCCAGCCACAGGTTTAAACAATGTCCTGACGGGTTTTCCGATGTTCAGCGCAGCATTGCCACCGCCGTAGCGTTTAACGAGGCGGAAGGTGGTGCTGGTGAGCTGAACAAGGGGCTCGTCTTGCGCGGTTGGGGGCAGGGTTTGCGCATTGGTGGAAAAATCATCTAGGCACTTCGCTCGAAACCCCGCGAAACGCCCGTAAACGCGGTGGTATAAATCCATCACCAGCGTCCACAGATTGCCCGACTCCGTGGTGAAGGCGATGGAGAATTGGCGTGCGGGGAATGGGTGGACGAGACGACGATATTCGTTGCCCGACGAGGTACGCGAAATTTGCACGTTGTACATGTCCGCCCAGCTCGCGCCTAGCCGTGCGCCCACTGGGATGCGCTCTTCCAAGAAATTAGGCATACCGTTGCGCGCCTCCCATCATGGCAAGGGCTTGGCGTGCGCCAGCCCCTGCGGCTTGACGAATCTCGCTCAAATTGCCTGTGCTAGAGCTGACATTTACGACCAAATTGACCGCACCACTTTTGCCTGTGTTTTGTGCAGCAGGAACGATTTTTTCACCTTGATGCACCACGGCGAGCATGTCTTGCGGCACGTAATCCGTGCCCGCCGCGAACTTCGGCACGAAGGACGAAATCGCCGAAATGATGCTGCCGAATCCCCCTCCATCGCTGGAGGCAGCAGAGGGCGTAACATCGCTCGCTTTCACTGCACCGCCCATCCATTCAGCCATTGGCTTGGTGATGCTTTGTTGCACTTGGATGCGGATAAAATCTGCAACGATACTATCGGCGAGCGATTTAAAATCAAGCTTGCCAGTCTGGACAAAGCTCACCAGCGAATCTTCCATGCCCTTAAACGCCTTGCTGAAAATGGCGTTGGTCTGCGCGGCGGTGTTGGTGACCCCATCTAAATATGTGTTCATGGCATTGCTCGCGCCTGTCGCCCATGCCCGTTCGGAATCCCACTTGGCTTTGTTGGTTTCGAGCATTTTTTTAGTGGCATCGTCATTCGCTTTCATCATCGCCAAAGTCTCTTCGACCATCAGCGCGCCCATCGCTTTGGTCTTAGCATTCAATTCGTCAATCAATTTGAGTTCAGCAGCACGAGAAATGTTGAGCTGCTGCGACTCGAATGCGGAAAGCCCTACCGTGGCGTTCTGCGCAGCAAAAGCTTCGGTCTGTTTCAGCAGCGCGGCGGTGTAATCTTCCACCATGCCCACGCCCTGCGCGGCGCGAGCTTGATCGTCGAGCTTTTGCATCGCCTCGGCAGCGGCACGGCTGGCATTCACCATCGCCACCGATTCCTGCACGCTGAGCGCGCCGAATTCTTTGGTTTTAGCGATCATGTCGTCTTGCAACTTCGTCTCTATTGCCCGCGCATTGGTGAGCTGTTTTTGCTCCAGTGCGCTTTTGCCGATGAGTTCGACTTGGAAGGCATACGACTCGTTTTGCTTGTCGAGGCTGGCGGTGAATTCAGCCAACATTTTTACGCTCTGCGCGTCGCGCCACTGCCCCAGCGAGGCGCGCACGTCGGTTTGATTGCTGCTTACGCCTGCGGCGGCGTTTTTCTTCGCGGCTTCGGCAATTTTTGAATTCCATTCACCCATCGCCCCGCCGTCGGCTTTAGCACGAGCCGTATCGAGCGAGTTAATCAGTGCGTCAAACGCATTGGTTTTTGCCGCGCCCGCCCCAGCACCAGCCTTGATGAAATTGTCCAGAACGGATTTATCAAGGCCACCACCTGAAAAAGTCATACCGAAACTTTTTGCCAAATCGCGCTGTGCGGCCTGCTGAATGGCGACGCTCGAATTGGCATACGCCTGCTGCACCGCCAGGCTGCGCGCTGTAAATTCGGCTTCGGTTTTGAGCTTTTCGTCAGAAGATTTTTTGACAGCGGCAGCGACGTTTTCATTGGCGTTTAAAACGCTCGATTCCCACGCATCGAATGCTTTACGCGATGTTTCTGCGTCCGCGACCATTGCACTATGAATTGCGCCAGCACCACTAAAATCTAGTTGTGCGATTCGTGCGGCTTGGGCGGCAATTCCGCCCATCTCGTTTCCCACTGCTTTCAGCACAAAAGACGTATTCCCGCCCAATACCACCACCGCTTTTAAGGCTTCAGCTAACGGTTTAAATCCGTCGTTTGCCAATTCTGCGCTTTTCGTTTTGGTGTCTAAAAAATCTGATGCCAAAATCTGCAAAGTCGGCACCAAATCAACCGCAATTTGCGTTGCAACCCCTTGCGAAGCAACGTGCAATGCGTCTAGGGTGTCGTTAAAACGGTTCATCTGGTCGGCGATTTCGGGGGTGACACGGGCTAATTTCGCCCCCTGCTCCACCACCTCTCCGATTTTTTGCCCACCCTGCCCCAGCAATGAGGCAGCATCTTGCCAAGATTTGCCCAGAGCTTTTGCCATCACCGCAGCGCGTTGCTGTGGGTCTTCGATGCTGACGAACACATCGGAGAGCTGTTTGAAAGCCTCGATTGGGTCTTTGGCAGTCACCCCCAAAGCCGCGTATTCGGCGGCGTTTGCGCCAATGTTTTTGGATAAAAAATTAACCGCTTTAGCGGCACTGTCGAGGTCTGAGCCGCTCTGCTTGGAAGCGAGGGCAAGGCCTGACAACTGGGTGACGGCAATGCCTGTCGAGACATTCAAGTCATTCAGATGATCGACCGCGTCGATCGAGCCTTTGACCATGCCCACGAACATGGTTGCGCCGAATCCAGCCGCTAAGCCAGTGACCATGTTTTGGATTTGGCGGTCGATTTTGTTTAGGTGGCGTACAACTTCCTCGGAGTTTTTTTGCGCGATGTAAACCATTTTTTCGCAGCCCGATACAAAATTCGCAATATTTGCATCGACCGTGACACTAAGCCCCCCAAGTCCTCCGATTGGCATTTTCTACTCCTGTCCAAAAATAGTGAGCGCGAGCAATTTGCTGTGCGCGTCTTTGTCTGCCAGCTCGATGACGGGCGGGCGCATGTCTGCGCGGGGAGGCGCGATTAGGTGCGGCATAAAATCGGCAGCGTTGGCAAATCCCGCATCATCGGCGCGCTGCATTCCTGCGTAATTCGCGAGGGTGGCACAGATCTGTCCGCCGATAAATTCTTGATGTAGACCGCCGAACGGCTCGATTTCGGCGTAGGCATACCAATCCGCCATCTGCTGCGCGGTGAGCTGCGCAAGTAGGTGGTCTGGGTGAGCGTAGCCTAGGGCAAGGGCGAGCCTGAATTGGAAGCTGCGCTCAGGTCGCCCTCGGAGTTTTTTACGGTGTCGCCGTGTGCCGCACCCAGCCCATTCAGCGTTTGCGCGGTTTCAAATACTCGCGCCAAGACGGCAGAATTCTTTTTGCCAAGCTCGATAAATTCTTCCTCAGCGAATAGCCGATTGCCTGATTCATCCACCAAGCAGACCGCCAGCAGTCGTTCGCGCAGGCTGGTTTTGAGCGCGCCAGATGCGTCTCGAATAGAGACTTGGAAGGCCTCCATGTCGAGCGCGTTGAGTTCGCGCACATATACTGTGCCGCCCCATTCTGGAACTTCGCAGGAGATGGTCTTTAGGTCTTGCGCAGCGAGGATGTCGGCGCGGGTAAGAATTTTGCTCATGATTTTTCCTGTTATTTTTTTGGGTTAAGTTTTTCAGCTTCGAGCGGGATGCGCTTTGCCAAATAATCTCGAATTGCCTCGACCGCGCTCATTTTTTTTGCCTCAAATGCGGGGCGAAAAAATGGGTTGGCTGGCTGGTGCGCGGTGCCGAATTCAAGGAATCGCCAATAAAATGCTTTGCGTCGAACCGAGACGACGTACACCGTTTTGCGCTCGTTGGATTCATTGCGTAAAAAGCTCTGCCTCACCGATTTGCGCAACGTGCCAGGTGGCGGATGCCCTTTGCTTACGTCGCCGTGGAATTCTGGAGCGCGCTGAATCACTTCTTTGCGGATAACGGTCGCGCCCGCATTCACCGCCCCGCGCAGCACGTTGCGGCTGACGGCACGAGGCAACTCTTGCAGTGCGCGAGCCAGCTCCGCCAGCCCCTCGATTCGCACGGTTTGCGACATGATTATGCGCGGGTGACCGCACCCGTGATGCCGATGTCCATGCTTGGAACTTTGACTTTTTGATCCACGCCCCCGCTAGTACCGAAGCGTTTTACATAGCCTGAAAAAGTCGCTGTTGAAGCATTAGGCAGGGTGAGGCGGAAGCTCTTTTTTGCCACCGTGTCACGCGCCAACAGGCAGGCTGCTTGCCCAGGGTCGGACAAGTCCTGATCCAGCGTTACGGTGAATTGACCTGAGCGCGGAATGCCCATGATGAATTCGTTGGCGGTACTAGACAAATTCGTCACATCGATTTCGGCCGCTTGCCCGTCGAAGCCGCTGAACGTGTCCAAATTGTTGACTTGCGTCCACGCCTGCGGGGTGGCCGTGCCGCCGCTGGTGTAGGCGGCGAAGGCCGTAGAATCAACGCCCGCCAGCGCGACGGTGTTGGGCGTGGTGTATTGCACCACGTAACTGGAACCGTTGATTTGGGTCATGCCAGAGACGCTGGCGATTGTGACAACATCGCCTTTCGAGAATCCGTGCGCAGTCATTGTTACTACGCAAGGATTCGACTGCGTAATGCCCGTGATATTTTTTGCCGCACCAGTGCCAGTGGCGATTTCGAGTTTACTGCCTTGCGCTGAAATTGCTGTAGATGCCATGATTTTTCCTTTCGATTTTTAAAGAGTTGACCAGATGGAGAAGTCGAGCATGACTCGGTGCAGCTTGACATCAGGCTCGTACAGCATCTGGTCGGTGAGCTTGATGTTGGTGAAACTTGCGTTCGCCATCGCGGCGGTGATGTTTTTGCCCAATGCAGCGGCGGCAGCGTAGTTGTTGGCATATCCGCTGACCTGAATGCGCGTGTTTTGTAGATTGCTCGCGCCGCCTAAGGTGTTGCTGGTGGTGGAAACAACCGACTGATAAATAATGTAGGGCGCGGCTTCGCCCTGTTTCGCGACGGCGGGATATACCTTGCCTGCTACCAGCACGGTGAGCGCGTTAAATAATTGCTCTTCCAGCGTCATCGCATCAGCCCTGATTTAGACCTTCGCTCGCCAGCAGCAGCAGCTCGCGATTGCGCTCGCCTTGATTGAGCGCGCCAGTGATGTTGAAGATACGCGAGCCGTACACCACGCGCATGGCGGCGATGGCTTTGGGGTTGGCAAAAATCGCCTGCCAACGAATCACCAGCTGATGCGTGACCTCGCTCTGCACGGATTGCGCGGCAAGCAGCTCACGCCCTGTGAGCGGCTCAATCGCTGCCCACACCGTGGCAATGGTGACCCAGGTTTCAAGCTGCCCACCGATTGCATCCTGCCCCGCATTGCGCTGCTGTATGGCAACGCGGCGGTTCATCGCGCCTGCGCTAGGCATTAAAACGTCACCACCCGAAATGGGTCGAGCAGGCTGTCAACGAAAGGCATCTCGACCATCTGAGCGCGCTGAATGATTTCGATTTCGGCACGATGTTCGTACATCGAGCCGATACGTAATTTCATCCACTGTTTGATACCTTCTGGCACAGCAGATGCGTCGCCGTAACCAGCGACAAACTCAATCCGAACCGAGCCAATTTGCGGCACAGGTATTGGCCAGATTTTGCCGAATACAGGCGTAATACGTGCAGGCTCGGTGCTGGCATCTACGACATAATCGCTGGTCGGCATGGTCTGCCAGATGCCCGCAAAGTCGAGATATTGGATACTTGTCACGGAGGCGACTGGGCTTTTATCCAACTTGATTGAGCGCGGGAACGAATCCAGCGTGAGCCGCCAACGGGCAGTGATGAGCTGGCGACATGTACGCATTTCAGCATATTGGCGCGACGCACCAATCAGCGCGCTAATCAGCGCGTCATCATCGGAGAAATCGACGCGCAGATGCGCCTTGGCTTCTTCGCGCGAAATTGGCTCTTCGACTGGCGTGCTGAGTAGCTGGTAAGCCATGATTATTCAGCAAAGCTGGGCGTATCACCCGCAGCGATGCTCTCTTGTGCAGCTTCAGCTTCCTGCTGCAAGCGCAAGGCTTCGGCGGCTTCGGCTTCCATCTCTTTTTTGTTTTGCTTAATCAATTCTGCGAACCCCAACGCGATGCAGCGCGTGGTTTCGGTAGTTTCTGGGTAGGTTTTGCCTGCGGCGAATTTAATCTCGCCTGCTTCGCAAAAATCAGAATGAAATTTTACTTTTGCCATTTTTATCCCCTAGTGAGCGGGGTTGCCCCCGCCCGTTGGATTAAATTACTTGAACGACGGCGGCTTGGTTTTGCGTGGACGCTGGCATGTTGCCGTTGCCAGCCAGTACGCTGGCAGACACCAAGCTGGCTGCGCCACCAACGGTGATGCTGACGTTGAAATAGGCGAAGCCTGCGTTCACGTCTAGTTCGTCAGCGCGCAAGCCGATGATGGCTTGCTTGTTGTCGCCTGTGGCCTTGACGATTTGCGTGATGGCTTTGCCTGCCACGTCTTTTGCGCCTGCGCCGCCCGCGCTGGTGGCTTGCTGGATTTTTGCGTCCACAGTCGCAGCCGTTCCCAGCACGCCCGTTTGCACGGTGGCTTGGAAGCGTTCAAAATTTGCCGCTGAAATCCAACCAGATGAGACCGTTCCAACACCTTGGGAGACTGGGTCAATAGAGCCAAGCAGGGCTAGGCGTTCAGAAATCTTTGAATTCAACATGTTTTTTCCTTTCGATTTTTAAGGGTGATAGTGACGAGCTGACCGAAGTCGGCTCATGTCTCTATCGCGCCGCCAGCGTAACGAAGTGGCTGCGGGTATTGTTGGACTTCGGCGGCACAACTGGCTTGCTCAAAATCGGCTTCCCATTCATGCGGAAGGTGAAGCGGAAGGCGAGCGCATCAGCATCGAAATACAGGTGCATCGAGGTGGCGGTCTGGATTCCGCCAGCCTTTGTGATGGTGCGGTAGCCTTTCAGCGATACCAAATTCAAGTCACCTTGCGAACTGAATGCGTTGGCGTGTTCGCTCAAAATCAAAGGCCGACCCTTCAGCATTCCATACGCGCTTCCAGAGGCAGAATTGTTCGGCAGGTAAATCGGATAGCTTCCGAGCGTCATGGATTCCAAGGCAGACAAAATGTCTGGGTTGGCAATCCAGACCGCATTTTTCAGCTCTCCAACCAAGAGACGGCTCACCATGTTGCTCAAGTTGGTTGGGGAGAGCGTACCTGTGGCTTGGGAGGCATCCTTTGCCTGAATTACGGCGGCGGGCGAATTCAGCGCGCCTAGCGGCTTGCCTGCACCATCGCCAAAGAGGATTGCTTCGTTCATCTTGTATGCCATGCGCTCTGGCGCGACGTTTTGCAAGTACGAGCCCAACGCAAAACCGTCTTCCACCAGCTCGCTGGTGGCTGGTACCAAAGCCATCATTTTGTGCAAGCTGAGTGTGTCGCTGGCAAGCTGAATTTTCGATTCGGCAACTTGCCGCGCCTCGCTTTGCCAGTAGGTCTGCACGCCTGCGCCGCCCCACGGTGTCGATTCGTCCTTGGGGAAAATCATGCTGTTCCCGCTGATCTCGGTGTTTTGGGTAAGGGGCAAGAGGCTATCTTCACCCAAAGACAGGCGGAAAATTTCAGCAGAAAATTCGGGCGGAATGGCAAATCCGCCGTCAGAACCCGTTCCTTCGTTGTTAAATGTCCCAGGCGCAACAGCAGAAAATCCCAGCCGCGCATCTGCTTGGGCATGATGGCCAGAACTTTTTGCCACAGCCTTTGCAAAGTCGCCCAGTGAGGCAAAGCCGCGCTTCGGATCTTGTGTGATATTGTCCGTCACCGTGATGCCTGCCTGCGCGCCTTCGGTGCGCACTTCTTCGGCAATCAACACATGTTCGCGGTCGATGGCGGCATTGGTGGATTCGATGGTGGCGCGATAGGCTTCAAACGCGGTCACTTCTTCGGCGGTTAAATCGCGACCTTCTGCGTCAGCCTTATTAGTCAGAGCGCGAGCTGCTTCCACAGCCGCGTGTTTGCGAGCATTTAGCTCACGAAGTTTTTTTGCGTGCATGATTTTTTCCTTTTTCGAGATGTAAAAAACCCGCAAAGCGGGTTAGGTTTTTTGCTACTCACTGCCAGCCATCGGGCTGCGCTCTGCGCTCGATGGAGCGAGGTGCGGTGTTTTGTTGGGAATTAACCCAAAATCGAGAGTTCGCGCTGGGCGCGGGCAAGTTGCGGAGCAGTGCGCGTGGATTTGGCTTGCTTTTGCATTTTTCGCAGCACGTCGTCAAATGTGGCGATGCCGTCCACCATTTTTGCCGCGAGGGCGGCATCTGCACCGAAACAACGCCCTTGCCCCATATCGTTACGCACCGCATCGAGATTCACACCACGCCCCTTTGCCACGGCCTTGATAAAAGCGGTGTAATAGTCGTTGGTGCGCGATTGCAAAAATTCTTGTGCTTCCGCGCCAAGGGGCGCGTACCCGTTGCCTTCTGTTTTGTGCGCGCCAGCCTGAATAAACGTGGTCTTAATTCCCTCTGCTTCCATGTAAGCAGAGCAATCCTGGTGCATCATGTAAACGCCGATGCTGCCCACTTCACCGCCAGGGGTGACGTAAAATTCTGAGGCTTGCGCGCCAATCCAATAGGCCGCCGAAGCTGCAAGGCTGTTGGCAATGGCGACGATGGGCTTTTGTCCACGGGCAGCGAAAATTTCGGCCGCCAATTCGCCCACGCCATACACATTGCCACCAGGCGAGTCGATGTCGATAAGAATCTGCCCGATACTGTCGTCGGCAAGGGCTTCGCGCAGCGCGTTGCTGAATTTTTGGGTAGAGGTAGCACCTGCCCCAGAGAGATCGTCCAGCATGTTGCCGCGCTGCGTGATCACGCCGTACAGCTTAAGCACCGCAATTCCACCGCTGCTGGCGAGCTGAGTAGATTGGCTGCGCGCAGCACGGGCGGTTTTATCTGCCTCGATGCTCGCCAAAACATCATGCGTCGCCGCCTGACCACTTGCCCAGCGGTGCAGCACGCTGGAATAGGTGGCCAAACGCTCAGGAATGACTGCCCAATGGGTGTTGAGGGCATCGGCAAGCAAAATTGAGCGGTTCATGTGGCTTTTCCTAAAGTTAAAAGTGCTGTGGCTAAATCTGACTCCGAGCGCGAGGCCGCCACAGGGCTGGTAAGCCAAGCCTCGGCAGCCGCAAGCGGCACAGCGAGCGATTCGGCAATCAGGCTTGCGCTTAAATCACCCGACTTCGCCATGCGACGGGCGAGGCGGGCGGCGTTACCAGCGATCAGCGAATTCATGCGTAGCGCGGCGGGGTCATCAGTTTCATCTTGATCCAGCGGGTTAGCTGGTTCGCTGGCTTCGGCATCGTCTTCTGCGTCTTCTAGGGCTGCGTTGTCGCCCAAGTTTAATGGGCGTAGCGGCTCGTCCAAGCCTTCCAGCGGGTTCAAATTCTCGGCGATGCGGGCTTCGTTGCGGGTGAGCCAGCCATTTTGCACGCCGCTGCTGTAATAGTTCGAGCGGGCGGAGGTATCCCCGCGTAGTAGGTTGGCAAAATCAAACTCGGCTTCTAAATCTTCGCCATCCAACAGCAAATCAGCCTCGATGCTAGCTTCCCAGCGTTCCGCCCAAGGGGTCATCGTGTTTTGCACAAAATCCCGCGACTGCTGCTCGATGTTGTTGTTGGTGGCGCGACTTAGATCGCCGATTAAATGCGGCGGAACGCGAAAAATTCGGGCGATTTCGGCAATCTGAAACTGACGAGTTTCGAGAAACTGCGCATCGTCGTTGCTGATTTCGGCGGCGTGATATTTCATGCCGTGTTCCAGCACGGCGAGTTTTCCGCGATTGATGCCGCTTTGCGTTTCTTGCCACGAATCTTTGAAGGATTTTTTTGTTGCAGCGTCTTTAAAATTACCAGGGAACTCAATCCAGCCGCCAGACGGCTTGGCATCGTTGGCATAAAATCGAGCGGCGTATTCTTGCGCTGACATGCCTACGCCCAAGTTGTCGCGAGCCAACTGAATTGGGTTTAAACCAATAATTCCATCGAGCGAAATCCCGCGCAAATGCCACATATCTCCCCGCGCTAAAATCTGCGTTTTGCCAAATCGGTCGGTGACGTGGTAACGATAGTTGTTCGTGGGCATCATTTCGATACGCACAGAATCAGGGTGGAATGGGATAAGGGCGGTGATTTCGCCGCGATAATTCGCGATGATTTGATTGTAAGCGTTGCCGCGCATGGCTAAATGCGCTTGCATCATTTCGCGCCACTCAAAAGCATTTTGAAATTCATTCGGGCGAACCGCCAACAGGCGATAAAGCCAGTGGTCGGTCACCAATTCTTTGCCGCCGTTGCCTGTTTTTCGATACAGAACGAAGGGCAGCATAGCGAATGTCTCTGACAGCACTCGCACGCAGGCATACACCGCAGAAAGCCGCAGGGCATTATCTGCGGTGATTCGCGCACCTGATAGGCTGCGCGAGCCAGTCGGCTCAAACCAAAAATCACCCCAAGGGGATTTATCTTCGGCTTTGAAAAACGCGGAGAAAATCACGAATTCCCTTTCAGCAGGACGATTTCTAGCAGGGTGAGGGTAATTAAACTCGCGCCTGCGACAATTAGCCCAATAGCTGCGCCATATAACGCGAACGTACCCGCACAAATCATCAGCCAACCCGCCAGCATGGTTAGGTCAAAAAGTTTTTTCATAAGACCATCAATTCGTAGTCGTCGCCTATTGTGAGCGTAGTGTGTTGCTGCTTACCCATCGCCCGCCCGATGGCCATGATGGCTGCCACCACGCCGTCCACGCGCCCTGTGGATTTTTCTTTTGTCACTTTTCGATTCCCCGCAGGGTCAGTTTGCACCACGGCATTTGCTGCGCACCAGGTCATCACTGGGTTACCGTTATGGCGCATGTTTTGCCCGATGATCAAGCGTTCAAATTCGTCCACGGCTGGGGCCATGTCTTTAAATCCCTGCCCGAAGGGTACGAGGGGCAGGCTGATGCCTTCCTGATCCAATAACATTTTGAAATCTTCGATGCGCCAGCGGTCGTAGGCGACTTCTTGCAAGTCGAACATTTCAGCCAGCGCGGCAAGTTCGATGGCGACGGCGAGTTTGTTAATAGCGCGCCCTGGCATCGTGCGCAAATGCCCTGCGTCGCGCCACACCAGATATGGAACGCGATCTTGACTGGCTTTTTGATGCAGCCCATCGTCTGGTAGCCAAAACCAATTCAACAGTCTCCAATGCGGGTCGCTGTCGTCTGGCTCGAATACCAACGCCAGCGCGGTCAAGTCTTGTGTGCTGGACAAATCCAGCCCCGCCCAACAACGCCGACCACGCAAGGCTTCTGTCTCGAATTTTTCGAGGCAGGCAAACCACGCATGTCCCGCAATCCAAGGATTCTCGGAGGCAACCCATTGGCAAAAATTTAAGCGACGCACGATTGATTCTTTGGCAGGCATCCCCCGCGCCTGCGTGACTTGCTCGCGCAAATATTTCAGCCCAGGCAAGCCAGCGGATAGGCTGGGATTAACTTTGTGCCAACATTTTTCGTCTTTGAGCGGGTCTTCGTTTTCGTCCAGCGCGCAAATGTAGGCAAAAAAGCTGTCGTCATTCGCGCTTTGCGCGGCTACTTTCGAGCCGTAATCGTGGTACTGCCAACACACTGAGTTTTTGTCGTGACCACTGTTGGTAATCATCAAAATCAGGGCTTGGCGACGGCTTTTTGTGCCAGCTCGCAGCATTTCGACGACATGACCATTGCGGTGTTCGTGAATTTCGTCGAGCAAAGCAATGTGAGGGCGCGGCCCCGATTGCCCATCGTCAGCCGAAATCGGTCTAAAAAAGCTGCCCGATTTCAGATAAGCCAAATTCCAGACGCTCTCTCCTAGCCCAGATTTTTTAATCACCCCCCGCAGAGCGGGAGACTGGTCAACCATCGCGACTGCGTCGCGAAACAGAATCATCGCCTGGTCTTTTTTAGTGGCAGCAGCGTAAATTTCAGCACGCGCTTCGCCATCTGCGACCAAGCCGTACAGACCAATTCCAGCGGCGAGAGGACTTTTTCCGCTGCCTTTCGCAGTCTCGATATAAACCATGCGGAAACGGCGAAATCCGTCCGCGCCTTTCCATCCAAAAATCGAGCCGACGATAAATCCTTGCCAGAGGAGCAACTCGTATGGATTGCCCTCAAATTCCCCACCATTCAGGAAAAGCACATCGCGAAAAAATCCAATGGCGCGAGCGGCGGATTTTTTGTCAAATACTAGCCCGCGTTCTTTGCCATTTTTTAAATCATCTAAATGCCGCTGACATGCGGCTCGCACGTGCGGGCCTGCTATTATTTTTCCTTTTGCAACTGATCGAGCGTAGGCTGTTGTCGGGTCAGTTGAGATACTGCGATGCGGGGTCTGTGTTGCCAAAAAGGTCTCCCTGCAAACTCACCACCACGCGGGTGCGCGCTGATGGGCTGAGTCCGAACTGCTGCAAATATTTGTGGCAATCCTCCATCGCTCGGTTGGCGATGGCGAGATAGGGATTCTGTATTGGATACCCCGATGGAGCTTTAACCAAAAGTCCGTCCCCGCCTTTTTCGCGCATCTCTGCAATTTTCTTTTCTGCTTCCTGCCAACGACCGTAGGATTGGCAGTACAACGCCAGCGCGGCAGTGTCGATTTCGGTAATGAGACGATAGGTCAGCAGCAAGGGGGTGATTCGCATCCATTCTGAGCGAGCCTCGGCGGTGAGGTGTGACGGGCAATCTGGAATTCCAACCAATGGGGATACATCATCTTTTTTAACAGGTCTGCGTCCAGGATTGCCCTTGATGATTTTTAAATTTGTTGGGGCAGGAGCTCTACCTGGCTTCACTTGATGCAACCTCGTTGAATGTTCTGCCGTCGCCATCCAAAATTGCCCCCCCCCCCAGTA
>Ga0213920_1000478_pt1 | contig 31636 bp, 34 predicted proteins | sample McNCre1117MG_FD_161054 | JGI IMG/M metagenome (GOLD analysis project Ga0213920, IMG submission 161054) | Freshwater microbial communities from McNutts Creek, Athens, Georgia, United States - 11-17 MG | ecosystem: Environmental > Aquatic > Freshwater > Creek | place: USA: Georgia | collected...
GTGGACGCCCTGCGCACCGAGTTGACCGCTCTGCAGGCAGCGACGTATCGGCCCTGGAATGTCAACTTCTTTTGCCATAACCCACCCACACCCGATGCCGCCCGCCAGCAAGCCTGGCACCAGGCCCTGGCACCTTATTACCGCGAGCTGGGACTGGATGCCGATGCCATCCCCCAAGGCCCTGGGCGGGTGCCTTTCAGCGCCGAAGCAGCCGATGCGCTGGAAGCCTTTCGACCGACGGTGGTGAGCTTTCACTTTGGCTTGCCGTCCCCCGAACTGGTCGCCCGCGTCAAAAGCTGGGGCAGCCTGATCCTGTCGTCGGCTACCACCGTGTCCGAAGCCTTGTGGCTGCAGGCCCACGGAGCGGACGCCATCATTGCGCAGGGCCTGGAGGCCGGGGGGCACCGCGGCATGTTCCTCACGGACGATCTGAGCACACAGGTGGGCACCTTCGCCCTGTTGCCCCAGATCGTGCAGGCAGTTCAGGTGCCGGTGATTGCGGCGGGCGGCATCACCAGCGCAGCGGGCATCGCGGCCGCCAAAGCGCTGGGGGCCGCAGGCGTGCAGGTCGGTACCGCCTACCTGTGCAGCCACGAAGCCACCACCAGCGCCCTGCACCGCAGCGCCTTGCAGTCACCTGCCGCGCAGCACACGGCTTTGACCACGCTGTTTTCAGGACGCCCGGCGCGCGGCATTGTCAATCGACTGATGCGCGAACTCGGCCCCCTCAGCCCAGTGGCCCCTGCTTTTCCCTTGGCCACAGCAGCCATTGCGCCCCTGCGCTCGGCTGCTGAAGCGGCGGGCAACAGCGATTTCACACCGCTGTGGTCAGGCCAGAATGCCAGCGACTGCCAGAGTCGGCCTGCTGCGGACATCACCCGCGAATTTCTGCAGGCATGGCAGGGCGCCTGAGAGCACAGCTCAGGCACACTTGCACCCTATGGCCAAAGACAAAACGATTTACACCTGCACAGAATGCGGCGGCACCAGCGCCCGCTGGATGGGCAAGTGCCCCAGCTGCAACGCCTGGAACACCCTGATCGAAAGCACGACCGAGCCCGCTGGCGGCGGCAAAAACCGCCTGGGTTCGGCTCAATACCAGGCGCTGGCCCCCTCCAGCGAGGTGCTGCCGCTGTCGCAAATCGAAGCAGCCGACTTTGACCGCCACCCCACCGGCATCGACGAGCTCGACCGGGTGCTCGGCGGCGGCATGGTCGAAGGCGGGGTGGTGCTGATCGGCGGCGACCCGGGCATCGGCAAATCCACCTTGCTGTTGCAGGCGGTAGATGCGCTGCAGCGCGGCGGCATGAACACCCTGTATGTGACGGGCGAAGAAAGCGGTGCGCAAGTGGCCATGCGTTCGCGCCGCCTGGGCCTGCCCGACTCGCAGGTGCCGGTGCTGCCAGAAATCCAGCTTGAAAAAATCCTGCACACCTTGCAGTCGCGCCAGCCGAACATCGCCATCATCGACTCAATCCAGACGGTGTACTCGGACCAGCTGACCAGCGCCCCCGGCTCTGTGGCGCAGGTGCGCGAGTGCGCAGCCCACCTGACCCGCACCGCCAAAGCCACGGGCACCACCATCGTGCTGGTGGGCCACGTGACCAAGGAAGGCGCCCTTGCCGGCCCCCGCGTGCTGGAGCACATGGTGGACACGGTGCTCTACTTTGAGGGAGACACACATTCGAACTTCCGCCTGATCCGCGCCATCAAGAACCGCTTTGGCGCCGTCAACGAAATTGGCGTGTTTGCCATGACCGAAAAAGGCCTCAAGGGTGTGAGCAACCCCAGCGCCATCTTTTTGAGCCAGCACAGTGAGCCGGTGCCTGGCAGCTGTGTGATGGTCACGCTCGAAGGCACACGCCCCATGCTGGTCGAGATCCAGGCCCTGGTGGACTCGGGTGGCCCCAGCCCCCGCCGCTTGAGTGTGGGCCTGGAGCGCGACCGCCTGGCCATGCTGCTGGCTGTTCTACACCGCCACGCGGGTGTGGCCTGCATGGACCAGGACGTTTTTGTGAACGCCGTGGGCGGCGTGCACATCCGCGAGCCTGCGGCCGACCTGGCGGTGATGCTGTCCATCACCAGCAGCCTGCGCGGCAAACCGCTGCCCAAAGGCTTCATCGCCTTTGGCGAGGTGGGCCTGGCCGGCGAAGTGAGGCCTGCGCCCCGTGGCCAGGAACGCCTGAAGGAAGCGGCCAAATTGGGCTTCAAAACCGCCGTGGTGCCCAAGGCCAACATGCCCAAAAAAGGCGACAAGGCCTTTGAGGGCCTGACCGTGTACCCGGTCGAGCGCATCGAAGAGGCGATGCAGGTGGTGCGAGGGCTGGACTGAGGGAACAGAAGGCACAATCTCGCCCCATGAACTTCAACAAAATTCTGGTCCCTGTTGCCGTGGTGCTTTTCACGGCAGGTGCGTGGCAGCAATTTGGCTGGGCAGGCATTGCGCTGGCCGCTGGTGGCGTGGTCATGTGGATCCTGCTGCACTTCACGCGGCTGATGACCATCCTCAAAAAAGCGGCCAACCGCCCCGTGGGCCATGTGGGCAGTGCAGTCATGCTCCATGCCAAGCTCAAAAAGGGCATGACACTGATGCATGTGATTGCCATGACGCGGTCTCTGGGCGACCTGCAGTCCCCCAAAGATGCGCAACCCGAAGTCTTCACCTGGGGCGATGCAGGCCACTCCAAAGTCACCTGCACTTTTGTGGGTGGAAAACTCACCGAATGGACACTGCAGCGGCCAAGCCCAGACAGTGACGAACCCGCCTCCGTTTGACCCCCATCAAAACCATGGCAGCCCGTAAAATGGGCGGTTCACAGGCTGCAAAACATCCACTTTCAAGGACACTTCGATGAGCGTTGTCATCCCCTCCATGTCTGACCGTGACGGCAAAATCTGGATGGACGGCCAGATGGTCGATTGGCGCGATGCCAAGATCCACGTGCTCAGCCACACCTTGCACTACGGCTGCGGCGCATTTGAAGGCGTGCGCGCCTACAAGACCGACAAGGGCACAGCGATCTTCCGCCTGCAGGAGCACACCGACCGCCTGTTCAACAGCGCCAAAATCCTGCGCATGGCGATCCCTTTCACCAAGGAACAGGTCAACGAGGCCCAGCGAGACGTGGTGCGCGAGAACCAGCTTGAAAGCGGCTACCTGCGCCCCCTGACCTGGATCGGCGACAAAAAGCTGGGTGTCAGCCCCAAAGGCAACACCATCCACCTGATGGTGGCCGCCTGGACCTGGGGTGCGTACCTCGGCGAAGAAGGCATGAAACGCGGTATCCGCGTGAAGACCTCAAGCTACACCCGCCACCACGTCAACATCACCATGACGCAGGCCAAGGCGGTGAGCAACTACACCAACTCGATCCTGGCCAACATGGAAGTGACCGACGAAGGTTACGACGAAGCGCTGCTGCTGGACTCGTCGGGTTTTGTTTCCGAAGGCGCTGGCGAGAACATCTTCATTGTCAAGGATGGCGTGATATACACCCCTGACCTGTCGGCAGGCGCACTGAACGGCATCACCCGCAACACCATCTTCCACATCGCCAAAGACCTGGGTCTGGAGATCGTGCAAAAGCGCATCACCCGCGACGAGGTGTACATTGCCGATGAAGCCTTCTTCACCGGCACGGCGGCCGAAGTCACACCGATCCGCGAACTCGACCGCATCCAGTTGGGCGCAGGCAGCCGTGGCCCGATCACCGAAAAAATCCAGAACGCGTTCTTTGACATCGTCAATGGCCGCAACCCCCGATACGCCCACTGGCTGACGCTGGTTTAAGGACAACACACATGAGCAACACCATTGAACTTCTGGCATCGGATCTGAACCCTCAAGGCGGCGTGTTCTGCCCCAGCCCGAAAGCCGACATGAAACTCTGGAACAGCCACCCCAAGGTCTACCTGGACGTGGCCAAAACCGGCCAGGCCAAGTGCCCTTATTGCGGCACCGAGTACAAACTCAAGGCGGGTGAGCACTTTGGTGGCGGGCACTGATCAACTCAATCAGGTCACGGTCATCACCGTGACCTACAACAGCGCCCACTGCCTTGCAGCTTTGGGCGCTGCGCTGATCGACTTCCCCAACGTCATCGTCGTTGACAACGGCAGCGACGATGGTTGCGCTGACCTCACCCCCAGCCACTTGCCCCAGGCCCACGTGCTGGCACTGCCGAACAACCTGGGCTTTGGTGCCGCCAACAACCGTGCCTTGGCGCAAGTACAAACCCCGTTTGCGCTGCTGCTCAATCCCGATTGCGAAATCACGCCCCAGGCCGTACAGCAGATACTGCTCACCGCCGCGCAATGGCCGGATACCGCCGTGGTCGCGCCGCAGCTGCTGCAACCCAATGGGCAAGCCGAGGTGAATTACCGCTGGCCTCACTTGCTGTGGAACAGCCGTGGCCCGGCCATCACCGAAGGGCCTGCCTGTGTGGGCTTTGTGTGCGGTGCCGCCATGCTGCTGCGAATGAGCGCCTTTGAGGGGCAATTCTTTGACGAGCAGTTTTTTCTGTACTACGAAGACGACGACCTCTGCACCCGTTTGTTCAATCGGCACCAGGCCATGGTCATCGACCCCAATGCAACGGCCACGCACCGGTCACGCGGCAGCGTGCGGGGGAAAAGTCCTCTGCGCAGCGAATACCTCCGTGGCTACCACCACGCACAATCCAAACTGATTTACGCCAGCAAATACCAAAGCACGGTACAAGCCACCGCGCAGCGCCACAAATTGCTGTGGCAAACCGCATTGGTATTGCCACTGCGTCTGCTGGCCTACAACCCCCGCCTGCTCGCCCGCATGTGGGGTCGCTTCAAAGGCGTATTGAACTGGAAAGCTTCATGACAGCCCACCAACCCACCCTGTGCATCGCCATCCTCACCATGAATGAGGCACGTCGGATTACGCAATGCATTGAAAGCGCCAAATTTGCTGACCAGATTGTGGTGGTTGACAGCGGCAGCAAAGACGATACCGTGGCCATTGCTCAATCACTCGGTGCACAGGTACATACCCATGCGGACTGGCAAGGCTTTGCCGAACAACGCAACCGCCTGATGAGGTACTGCTCATCCGATTACATCTTTTTTCTGGATGCGGACGAGGTCATCACCCCGAAATTGCAAGCTGAAATCCAGGCAGCTGTTGCAAGTGGCCAAAATGCCGTTTGGAAAATACTCTGGAATCAAGTGGCCTATGGCCGAGCGCTGACCGCTATGAAATCAACTGGGGGAATCCCAAGGTTGTTCAATACCGCAAATTTGCTGAGATTCGAAGGCGTGGTTCATGAAAAAGGCATATTGGTAGATCCTGCAACGCCTGTCATAACGTTTTCGGGTCGATTGCTGCATTACTCACGCGAAACCGTGTATGGCAGCTTGCAAAAACTGGCTCAATATGCCCAACTTGGAGCGATGAAACGCGCAGCAGTCGGCAAGCGTGGTGGTGTGCTTCGCGGATTTGCATCTGCCTTCGCCAGCTTTATCCAACTTTACTTTTTCAGACGTGGTTTTCTATGTGGTGCAGAAGGATTCTTATTTTGTTTTTTCATTGCCTTGGAATGCTTCTTCCGATACGCAATGATTCGTTTTGATTCGGAAATTATAAAAACCTCCGTCAAACGTTAAAACATTGAATATCCATATATGGAGAAGCATGAGATGGTCGATTACCCCAGGTGGGTATACAGCCGTAACTCAGGCACTGCCCAAGCCCCAGTTTTCAAAAACATGACCAGATGCTGGCATGGTGCACAAACACACCAAAGGCCAGAAAGCCCCTGAGGCCATCAATAAACGGGTGTCCCCTTCAACCAAATCATCTGGATCCACCTGCGCAACACCCAAAGTAGAAAGAACGCCTCCAGCAACAACGCCAGAGCGAAAGCAGAATGCAAATGAGTCAGACTTGCGTGACGAAATCACCGGGCATCTGCATCACAAAGCAGGCACCCCCGCCCGCTCGTGCTTCGCACACCACAGTCCACCCGTGCCGCTCGGCAATGGATTTGACCAGCGCCAGCCCAAGGCCCACGCTGCCAGATCGTTCGCTGGCCCCTGGCAATCTGAAGAAGGGTTCAAAAATCCGGTCACGGTATTCGAGGGGGACGCCTGGGCCACGGTCACACACGCGCAGAACAGGCGATCCTTCTTCAGGACGCAGGCTCAGCACCACATCGTCTTCATGTCCGGCCACAGCACCGTAACGCACGGCGTTTTCCAGCAAGTTGCGCACCATGCGCCTGAGCAGCTTGCCGACCCCGCGCACTTCGAGGGTGTGCAACCCCTCGGGCACATCCAGCGCAGCCCCCACACGGGCGCACTCTTCAGCGCACAGCCCCACCAGATCAACCGCCTCCACCGTGCCCAGATCGGCCTCGCGGGCATCCAGGCGGCTGGCCAGCAGGATCTCGTCAATCAGCTGGTCCAGTTCGGCCATGTTGCGCAGGATTTCCTGGCGGGTGCGCTGGCGCATGGCCGCATCGGCCGTGGGCACCTCAATGAGTTCCAACCCCATGCGGATGCGCGCCAGCGGCGAGCGCAGTTCGTGTGAGGCGTTGGCCAGCAGCGATTTTTGCGATGCCATCAAGCCTTCAATGCGCGCAGCCGCCGCATTGAAGCGCTGGGACAAATCAGCCACCTCGTCATCGCCTTGCACAAGCACACGCACCGACAGATCACCATCGCCCCAGCGCTGAACACCTTGCTGCAAGCCTTCAAGCCGTTTGGTGAGTCGGCGCACCACGGGGTAGAGCGCCAGTGCGGCCGCCACACCCATCAAACCCAGCATCCACACAAAGCCATACGGAGGCCTGGCCCACCATGGAGGCAGATCGCGCATGTGCGGCGGGCGCCCACCCAGACGGTCGCCTGGCGGGCGCTCCCCTCGCCGCTCCAGAAACAAGCGCATCGCCTGACCATCAGCCAAAGGCACATCGATCTCCAAAGGTTGCCCTGGCTGGGGCCTGGCGGATGTGCTGGCCAGCACATCGCCCTGCGCATTGCGGACAACCCATTCGCGCATGGGCGGCGTGGCCATGTTGTGCTCAACTGAAACCCGCCAGGCCCAGCCCACCAGGGCCATAAGCACAGTCACCCCCAGCACCACGGCCAGCCAGATGCGCAGGTACAGATGACGCGACCAGAATTTCATGGCTCAGTCCTGCTGCCGCGCAAACACATAGCCCACACCGCGCACGGTCAGGATGCGTTGCGGATTCTTGGGGTCGGTCTCGATCGCTGCGCGGATCCGTCCCATGTGCACATCGATCGAACGGTCAAACGCTTCGAGCTCCCGGCCGCGCACCACTTCCATGATCTGGTCGCGGGTCAACACGCGCCCGGCACGCTCGGCCAGCGTCACCAGCAAGTCGAACTGGTAAGAGGTCAAATCGCACAGCTGGCCTTTGACGCTGACACGTCGGGCGTCCCGGTCGATCTCCAGCGAGCCAAACTGCAAAGCATGGGGAGTGGCCACCGGACCGCCCGATTTGCGTCGCAAAATGGCACGGATGCGGGCCAACAATTCGCGGGGTTCAAACGGCTTGGGCAGGTAATCGTCAGCGCCCATCTCCAGGCCAATGATGCGGTCCATGGGATCGCCCTTGGCCGTCAGCATCAGCACCGGCACCTGACCGAGCACACCCGGCAAGGCACGGATGCGCTGGCAAACCTGCAAACCGTCCATGTCAGGCAGCATCAGGTCCAGGATCACCAGATCCACGTCGCGGCTTTGCAGCTGGGCCAGGCCGGTGTGTGCGTCAGGTGCATGGGTCACCACCAGGCCTGAAGCAAACAAATAATCCGACACCATGCCCGCCAGGCGCTCGTCATCTTCAATCATCAACAGTTGCATCTGCACATCATCTCCCGCTCAGGCCACCTGCCGGTAACGCAGGGGTAAAGTTCGGTAAACCCGGTTCATGTGCGCGCCTGCACCCGCGACGCCAGCGCTACCAGGATCAGCACGGGCGCGCCCAACCAGGCCGTGGCATGGAAGAAACTGCTGTAGCCGTAGGCGTTGACAAAATCGCCTGAAAAGCCCGCTATGAACTTGGGCAAAAGCAACATCATCGAACTCAGCAAGGCGTACTGCGTGGCCGAGTAGCTGATGTTGGTCAGCGACGACAAGTAGGCAATGAACGCCGCCGACGCGATGCCACTGGCCAGGTTGTCGGCCGAGATCACCCAGATGAGCGCCGTCACGTCGTGCCCCACCCCGCTGAGCCAGGCAAACAGCAGGTTGCTGGCGGCACTCAATACCGCGCCCAGCATCAGGATGCGCATCACGCCAAAACGGCCTGAGAGCACGCCCCCCACAAACGCACCCACCAGCGTCATGACCACGCCATAGACCTTGGTGACCGCCGCCACCTCGTCCTTGGTGTAACCCATGTCCACATAAAACGGATTGGCCATGATGCCCATCACCACATCGCTGATGCGGTACACCGCGATCAGCGCCAGCACCAGCACCGCCTGCCAGCGGTAACGTCGCCAGAAATCGGCAAACGGCTCCACCAGCGCACCCTGCAGCCATTCGCCCAGGTTGCGCGCCTGTGGCACAGGCCGGGCCTGCGGCTCGGCGCTGGCCAGCACCGTGACCACGCCCAGCAACATGCTCAGTGCCATCGCCAGGTAGGCCGTTTGCCAAGCGGCATGGGCATAGCCCACCGCGTCTGCGCCTTGGGCCCGGGCGGCAATCCAAAGCACCCCGGCCCCGGCCCAGATCATGGCCAGGCGGTAACCCGTCTGGTAGCTGGCGGCCAGTGCCGCCTGGGCGTTGACCTCAGACGACTCGATGCGGAACGCATCCAGCGCGATGTCCTGCGTGGCCGAAGCAAATGCCACCACCAAGGCACAACCCACCAAGGGCCCCAGCACCTGCGCCGGGTCATTGAAAGCCATGCCTGCCAACCCACCCATGATCAGCAGTTGCGACAACAGCAGCCAGCTGCGCCTGCGCCCCAGACGGTGCGTAACCCAGGGGATGGGCATCCGGTCAACCAACGGTGCCCAGACCCACTTGAAGCCATACGCCAGCCCCACCCAGCTCAGATATCCGATGGTGCTGCGGTCAATGCCCGCTTCGCGCAAGCGAAAACTCAGCGTGCCCAGCACCAGCAACAGCGGCAAACCGGCAGAAAACCCCAGCATCAGCATACGCACACTGGCCGGCTGCAGATAAAAACCCAAGGCCTCGCGCCAGCTGCGTTGTGGGTTCACGGTGGAAGGGATCGCATCGGTCATGGGCTTGATTATCGGACGCTGCCCGGCACCCGGGTTCATGGCTATCATTGCCCACCATGTGCTGGCTTTGCGATTTCAAGACACCTTCTACCGATGCCCCTGCCCCGACACACCGTTGGCAGGCCAGGCGTGGCTTTCTGCTGGCGGCCGGTGCGATCGTCACCACCGGCGTGGCAGCGCAGGTGGATGTGGGCGCAGCATCCGGCATGCGCAAGCTCGTGCCCGCAGAATCCTTTGAAAACGACGCACGCCAGCAATACAACCAGGTGCTGGCCGATGCCCGCGCCCAAAACGCCCTTGCGCCTGATGGACACCCCCAGCTGCGGCGCCTGCATGCCATTGCCAAGCGGCTGATCCCGTATACCGTCGCCTGGAACCCGCGTGCCAAAGACTGGCGCTGGCAGGTCAACCTGATTGGGAACAAGCAGCTCAACGCCTGGTGCATGCCCGGCGGCAAGATTGTTTTCTATACCGGCATCCTGGACCAGCTGCAACTCGACGACGACGAGGTCGCCATGATCATGGGCCACGAAATGGCCCATGCCCTGCGCGAACACGCACGCGAACGCGCCAGCAAGAACATGGCCACGCAAGGCCTGTCACGCATCGGTGGTGCCGTGGCGGCGAGCGTGTTCGGCATCGACCCCCGAGTGACCGACATGATCGCTCGCGGCGGTGCCAACCTGCTGACACTCAAGTTCAGCCGCGACGATGAGACCGAAGCCGATCTGGTGGGACTGGAAATTGCAGCACGGGCGGGGTACCGCCCCGAAGCCAGTGTGGAACTCTGGAAAAAAATGCTGGCCGCCAACGGCAACGGCGGCGCGTCCTGGCTGTCCACCCACCCCAGTGGCAGCAACCGCATCCACGAACTCGAAGCCAACCTGCCCAAGGTACAGCACCTGTACGAACAGGCTCGCCACACCCACGAGTGATCGCGTCTGTGAGAGCGACGCCCAGTGGGAGAGGTTCCCTGTGGGAGCGGCGCCCTCGCCGCGAATGAGCCCCCGCAGTCCACCAGCCTTCGCCCCGAGGGCGGGGCTCCCACAACTTCTTCACCCCTCACCCTTCAACCCAGGGCGGGGCTCCCACATGAATCTTCTCTGGCTCAGGTCCCACCCACATAAGGGTTGCTCTTGCGCTCACGCCCAAACGTGCTCTCGGGCCCGTGCCCCGGAATGAACACCGTGTCATCGCCCATGGGCCACAGGCGCTGCACGATGGCGTTGATCAAATCGTCGTGGTTGCCCATCGGAAAGTCGGTGCGCCCGATGCTGCCAGCGAACAGCACATCTCCCACAAAGGCGCGCTTGATCTCAGGCGAATAAAACACCACATGCCCCGGTGTGTGCCCCGGGCAATGGCGCACCTGCAAGGTGTGGCCACCCAACGTCACCGTGTCGCCATCCTGCAACCAGCGCGTGGGCGTGAAGGCCCTGGCAGGCGGAAAGCCGTAGCTCTGCGCAGAAGCCGCCAACCGGTCGATCCAGAACTGGTCTCCCGGGTGCGGCCCGATGATGGGCAAGCCCAGACGCTCGGCCAGCTCGGCCGTGCCAGCAGCGTGGTCCACATGGGCATGCGTGATCCAGATCTGCTCCAACTTCAAACCCAGCTTGTCCACCGCGCCCAGCAACACCTCCAAATCGCCCCCGGGGTCAACCACCGCCGCCTGCAGGGTCTGGTCGTCCCAGATCAGGGAGCTGTTCTGTTGGAAAGGGGTGACGGGAATGGTGAGGTATTTCAGCATCCCTCAATGCTATACGCAACAGCGCACGGGCTGCGCTAAGGTCTGATGGCCTCCTGAATCAGGCATGGGCCACAAACTGCAGGACAACTGCAGTGTGGCCTTGCGGATTTCAGAGCAAGCCCTCGTAACCGATGGTGATGGGCGCGTGGTCCGAAAACTTCTCGCCTTTGTAGATGTGCTCGGTGCGGGCTTTCTCGGCCACGGCGGGCGTGGCCAGGTGGTAATCCAAGCGCCAGCCCACGTTCTTGGCGTAGGCCTGCCCGCGGTTGCTCCACCAGGTGTAGCAAGCATCGGTGGTGTCGGGCTGCAAGCGGCGGTACACGTCGACGATGCCGCCTTCGGTGGTCAGCTGCGTCATCCAGGCGCGCTCTTCGGGCAGGAAGCCGCTGTTCTTGAGGTTGCCCTTCCAGTTCTTGAGGTCAGCCTCCTTGTGCGCGATGTTCACGTCGCTGCAGACGATGAAGTCGCGCTCTTTTTTCAGCGCCATCAGGTGCGGGTACATCTTGTCCAGAAAGCGGAACTTGGCCTCCTGCCGCTCGGGGCCCGACGAGCCACTGGGAAAGTACACGCTGATGATGGACAGCTTGCGCGCTGGCGTGTCAAAGCGCAGCTCCGCGTAGCGGCCTTCGGCGTCGAACTCGCCACCGTCAAAGCCAATGACCACATCGCTGGGCTCGTGGCGGGTGTAGACCCCCACGCCGGAGTAACCCTTCTTTTCGGCAAACTGAAAATGGCCCTTCAGGCCCGCCAACTCTTCAAACTTGCCCGCCACGTCCGGCGCCTGGGCTTTGACCTCTTGCACGCAAATACAATCGGGTTTCTCTTGCGCCAGCCAGGCTTCGACCCCTTTGGTCGTGGCCGAACGGATGCCGTTGAGGTTGAGGCTGGTGAGTTTGAACAAGGATTTCCCCATGGTGACAGGACAGGCAAGCAGCGCCGAGATGCAGGCGCTCGCTCAGGAATTTGTGCAGTTTGCGGTCGACTCGGGCGTGCTGCGCTTTGGCGAATTCAAGACCAAAGCCGGGCGCATGAGCCCCTACTTCTTCAACGCCGGCCTGTTTGACGATGGCGCCAAGCTGGGCCGACTGGCGCAATTCTATGCAAAAGCCCTGCTGGCCAGCGGCATCGAATTCGACATGATTTTTGGCCCCGCCTACAAGGGCATCCCGCTGGGCGCGGCAGTGGCCATCGAGCTGGCCCGCCTGGGCAAAAACGTGCCCTTTGCCTACAACCGCAAGGAAGCCAAAGACCACGGCGAAGGCGGCTCGCTGGTGGGTGCGCCGCTCCAGGGCCGCGTGCTGATCGTGGACGACGTGATGAGCGCAGGCACCGCCGCCCGTGAGTCCATCGAACTCATCAAAGCCGCCGGGGCCACGCCCCACGCCATTGCCATTGCGCTGGACCGCCAGGAAATGGCCACCGAAAAACAGGCCGACGGCACCGTCAAGGACGTGCCCCACAGCGCCGTGCAATACGTGCGGGGCACCCTGGGCATGGGCGTGTGCTGCATCGCCCAACTGTCTGACCTGCTCGCCTACCTGTCGGCGCAAAGCGGCAACGAACTGGGCCAGCATCTGCCCAAAGTGCAGGCCTATCGGGACCGGTACGGGGTTTGACCGCCCTGTAGGAGCCGCGCCCCCGCGGCGATTTTTGGGCTCTGCAAAGCCTTGTGAAGCGTAAAAGTACCGTTTGCGCTTCACATCTGAAGCGTAAATCTCTAAAATACGCTTCATGTACCTCTGGCAATCCCCTCAATGGCCTGAATTTCAGGTCGATCTGGCCGCGCTGCAACCCACGCTAGCTGGGGCGCGCTATGCGCAGGGACGGGCCATGGGCCTGGCCAGCCACCTGCAACTGATGGACCTTGGCGACCTGCAACTGCAAGGCTGGGCCGACGAAGCCATCGCCACCGCGCAGATCGAAGGCGAAATCCTGCAAGTCAATTCGGTGCGCGCCTCCGCCGCAAGGCGCCTGGGCCTGGCGGATGCCAAGGCCGCAGAGCGCGATGCCCGCACCGAAGCCACGCTCGATGTGCTGCAAGCCGCCATCGCGCAAAACCGACAGCCGTTGAGCCATGACATGCTGCACGGCTGGCACGCCGCCCTCTTCCCGACCGGGCGCAGTGGCATCCAGAAAATCCGCACCGGCGCTTACCGCGACCATGCCGAGCCCATGCAGATCGTCACGCCTCGGCTGGGCAAGCCCGACATCGTGCATTACCAGGCCCCCAACTCGGCAGATGTACCTGCGCACATGGTGCAGCTGATCTGCTGGTTCAACACCAGCCTCGGCCAAACCGATGGTCTGGTGCGCGCAGCGATCGCCCACCTGTGGTTTGAAGCGATTCACCCGTTTGAAGACGGCAACGGCCGCGTGGGACGTGCCTTGAGTGAAATGGCACTGGCGCAAGACCTGAAAACCGACCAGCGGCTGTGGAGCCTGTCGCAGCAAATGTGGCTGGACCGCACGGGCTACTACGCCCAACTGCAGGCAGCGACTGGACAAGCCAACATGGATGTGACGCCCTGGGTGCAATGGTTTGTGGGCTGCGTGCACAAGGCGGCAGACGCTTGCTGGGAACAGATGCAATCGGCCCTGCGCAAAACCCGCTTCTGGGCCGAGCTGCGCGAGCGACACCCGCAACTTACACCCACACAAACCAAGGCGATCAACAAACTGTATGACGTGGGGCCTGATGGGTTTGCCAACGGCATCAGCACCGAGAAATATGTGAACCTCTGCCGCGTGTCACGCGCCACGGCTTACCGCGAACTCACGGCGCTGTGCGAAATGGGGGTGCTGGTGCAGACGGGGGTGGGGCGGGGGACGCGTTACAAACTAGAGGATCTGCTGGCAGCAATAACCAAAGGCAATGCCCACGATGAAGTTAACTTTGGGAAACCGGTTGGTCAAGAGGCGCTTTGATCTTTCAGCGTCCTAGATTCAAGTCGAATCACAAATCAAACACCGCGATCTCTGGCGCAGGTCCCCAGCGCACAGGAAGCACCGAGGTGCCCAACCCTCTGGATACATACAACCGACAGCCCGGCACATCGTAAAAGCCCGCGACAAAACGTCCACTGCCCACGGGTCTGAATGGCACCCAACCACCCAAGGTAATCTGACCGCCGTGGGTATGACCTGACAAACACAATGTGAACTGTTGCTCGCTCATACGGTGATTGACTTCAGGCGCATCAAAGAACCCCGGCGAGTGCTGGAGAAGAATGGTTACCCCATCTGGCTTGGGCATCGACAGCTGACGTGCGTCGGGCTGTCCAGCGGTGAAGTCATCCAACCCGACCAAATGAACGGTGCGTCCCTTAGCCGCGATAGCCATCCGCTCATTGAGCAAGAACCGTCCACCAGGGCGCCCCGCGAACAAGGCATTCAAAGCACGAAAGTCCACCTCGCTCCAGTGCTCCCAGTTGCCCGGTACGGCCACAACATGAAGCGAGCCCAGCGCATCCAGAAACGTTTGAAGCACAGGCAACGTATCGGCTCGATCAATGGCATCGCCTGTCAATACCACCAAGTCAGGCTGCAAAGCTTGCACTTGCGCCACGATGTTTTTTTCGACCGAATCGAAACGCTGCAAATGCAGGTCAGACAGCTGGACTACACGTAACGCTTCACCAGGCGCTTGCTTGCTCAGGTCGTAGTGGGTGACTTCAAGGTCGGAACCATTGCGCCAAACCATTACGCACATGGTCAGCGAGCCAATGAGCAAGGCGGCCCAAATCATCCAGATACGACGAAAAGGCATTTTCAATTTGCACTTCAAACTGAGCCTACGGACAGCCATTGGTCTAGCAGCGGCCCCACATAGGCTTTGCCCAAGTCATGTCCACATTTGGGAATGACCGTGACGGGAATGCCTGACAATCGGCCGAACGCTTTCACGTTGGCAGGAATGCTTTGCCAGTCTTCTTCTCCAACATGAATTTCGCAGCGTGCAGGCGCATTGAATTGACCAGACTCAACCAATGTCTTTAGCCACTCGGGTCGCGGCGGCGAAAAACTCGTTCGAGTCTGATAACTGGTGAACTCGCCAACGATTGGCGAAAGCAGCAATACACGCCCGACAAACGGTGGCATCTGGACCTGTGCGTGCAGAAACAGGTACGAACCAAAAGAATTGCAGACGACCTGAGCCTGCGAATGCCAGAAGTGGGATTGCAGATCATCCACGACAGTTTGAACTTGCTCATCAAAGGGGAGCGAACGAAATTCGTCGCGCGTTTCCCGCCCAGTCACGTCAAAGCCCCGTTCCATCAGGCTCTGACCCAAGCCGGTAGCCAGCTGGCCGCCGTGCCCAGGGAGGTAGTAGATGGTGCGGTTGGGTGATGCAGTCATGTGCTGATTGTGGCGCATGATTTCGCTTTCAGGTCTGGCCACTTTGGCCGATGAGCCTCCGCCATTGCTCTATAGTCACCAGTGATCTGCAGGTGCAGATTCAAGACCGCATGATTGAGCTGTGCCATGCATGAAGTATCCGGCAAAGCCCCACCTAGAGAAAGGCAGTAGAGACATGCTCGGCACCGTCATTGGCGACATCATCGGCTCGGTTTACGAATTCAAAAACTACCGCAGCAAGGGCTTCGCGCCGCTGTTTCACACGCAGGCACGCTTCACAGATGACACCGTTTGCACTGTGGCGGTTGCCGATGCGCTGGTGCGTGGGGTAGATCCGCAGACCACATTGATCGACTGGTGCCGCCGTTATGCTGAAAACGGCGGATGGGGAAAACGCTTTGCGGAATGGTTCATGGACGACCACCCACAGCCTTACAGCAGCTGGGGCAACGGCTAAGCCATGCGAATCAGTCCTGTTGGATTGCTGGCTTCAAGTGAGGATGAAGTAATCGCTTGGTCTGATGCTGCCACCGCCATTACCCACAATCACCCAGATGGCATCGCCTCGGCCCGTGCCGTGGCTTTGAGTATTTATTGGGCGAGGACCGAGACCGACCCGCAAACCATCGCCACTCGTCTCACTGAACGCTTCGGTTATGACCTGAGCATCACGCCCGACGATATTCGCCCCGCCTATGTTCGCACTGAAAGTGCCGCAGGTTCGGTGCCACAGGCCATCGTCTGCGCCCTTCAGAGTACGAGCTACGAAGACGCGATCCGCAACGCCATATCCATCGGCGGCGACAGTGACACCATTGCTGCAATTACCGGCGGGATTGCAGAGGCGTTACATGGACTGCCGCAAGAGATCGCCGCAGAAGGTTGGAAATTTGTGACGCCAGAAATGCAGCGTGTGCTTCAGCAGTTGTATGCGGAGTCCAGTGCTCAGAAAATTTCCTGATGAATCGAATGAATATTAGGGTACTGTGGTCTGCAAAATGATTGCAGGCGTATTTGAGGCTTCCGTTTTCCCCACTATCGTAAAAATTCATTCGGCATGACCGAATTAAGCTGTGTGAATATCGGGCGGATCAGTACTTCCACTCAGGGCTCCTTGACATGCTTTGTTCATGCATGGTCTATAGTTGTTAATGATTTTTAAAACAGTGCCTCATGAAACCACTGCCCATCGAGTTTGAACCGAACGCATCTTTTTGCTATCGGCTGGCGCGTTACCACCTGCTGAACGAAATCGCCAGTGAACCCGAGGCTATGACTGGTGAGCCTTTCAGACTTCATCTTGTCGCCAATCGTGTGATTGGACGTTATCTGACCGATGAGCAGCAAGCCATGACTTACCCAGCTCGTGACACGGATGGGAAGTTGCAACAAGTGGGTTCGGCTTTGAAGTTCTTTGTCTCACTTCGTGCGAAACGCGGTTCTGAATCGCCATTCGTCTGGCTTGGAAAGTCGGGCATGTATCGGCTCAAGTCTGACACTGAGGTCATTGAAGAGGCAGATGAAGACACCGACGAAAACGTAGAAGACCAACCCACCGTTGAATTTAACGGATGGATTTACGCCTTTACATTTCCCGCCATCAAGCGGGTTGATCAGCTATTCCCCATCAAAGTTGGACTGACAACAGCAGCAGATGTAGAGACCCGTGTCTATGGTCAGTGCAAAGGCTCAGGATTCTTTGAGCGCCCCGAAATTCTTGGACGTTGGCAAGTCAAACGTGTAGCTCAGATTGAAGACGCCATTCATGCGGTTCTGAAAGCACGCGGTCGCTGGAAAGAAGATGCGCCGGGTGATGAATGGTTCATGACAACGATCGAGGAAGTCAGCGCCATTCTGGAATTCATCAACCAATGATTCAATCATGAGCTTCCACAAAAAAGCACTGATCACATTTGTGATCTTTCACATCGTTGTCACCTTGGGCGGACTGCTTGTTGGCATCCTGCAAACCCACCCAACGCCAACCAATGACCGAGACATGATCAGTCAAGGTGTGTGGCCTTATGTTTGGGTACTATTTTGGGCAGTGATTTCATTCATCGGACTTGGCTCGGCTTACTTGATAAGAACCGTAACCCGAATGGTCAGTCAAATGCGCAAATCTGACCACAAACAGCAATAGCACGAAGAGATTCAGCCTATGAAAAAAACGATCGTGATCGCAACGATTCTTGCAGCAGCATTGCTACTAATCACAGGATGCGATTCAAAAAAATCATCCCAAGTTATCACCCTTTACAAAGGCTCCATCGCTAGCGGAAACAGCATCGTCAACTTCGTTGACTACGCCGACCCCAATGGAGCTCAGGCGCAAGGGTTTTGTGAAGACATGAGAGATTTATACAGTCGGAAATGGCACGAAACGTACTATTGCTCAAGCGTTCAATTTAAAGAATTCGCACCAACGATCAAATGGAATCTATCCGACTGACCACTCTCTTGCCACAAAGACTCAACCCAGCTTCTTCATCAACAAAGCATTCACCTGCGCCGGATTGGCCTTGCCCTTGCTGGCCTTCATGATCGGACCGACCAAGCCGTTGAGGGCCTTGGCGTTGCCGGCCTTGAACTCTTCAACGTTTTTGGGATTGGAAGCCAGCACTTCGTCGATGATTTTTTCCAGCTCACCGGTGTCGTTCATCTGCTTGAGGCCTTTGGCTTCAATGATGTCGTCGACTTCACCGCCTTCGGTCCAGAGTACTTCAAACACCTGACGCGCCGCGTTGTTGCTGATGGTGTTGTCGCTGATGCGGCCGATCAGGGCGGCCAGTTGGGCGGCGCTCACGGGTGCTTGTTCGATGGTCATCTCGCCTGCATTCAGGCGGCGCGAGACTTCGCCCATGATCCAGTTACTGGCCAGCTTGGGCTGACCGCAGGCCTTGGCGGCGGCTTCAAAGTAGGCGGCCATGGCCTTGCTCTGGGTGAGCGTGGTGGCGTCGTATTCGGGCAGGGCGTAGTCTTTGACGAAGCGCTCGGCCATCACGCGCGGCAGTTCGGTCATTTCCCCTTTGACACGCTCGACCCACTCGCGGCCAATCACCAGCGGCGGCAGGTCGGGGTCGGGGAAGTAGCGGTAGTCGGCCGAGTCTTCCTTGGTGCGCATGGCGCGGGTCTCGCCCGTGTCGGGGTTGAACAGCACGGTGGCCTGCTGGATCTTGTGGCCGTCTTCGATCTGGTCGATCTGCCAGCGCACTTCGTAGTCGATGGCCTGCTGCATGAACTTGAAGCTGTTCAAGTTCTTGATCTCGCGGCGGGTGCCCAGCGGCTCGCCGGGTTTGCGCACCGACACGTTGGCGTCGCAGCGGAACGAGCCTTCTTGCATGTTGCCGTCGCAGATGCCGATCCAGGTGACGATCTTGTGCAGTTCTTTGGCGTAGGCCACGGCTTCTTCGCTGCTGCGGATGTCGGGCTGGGTCACGATCTCCAGCAGGGGCGTGCCTGCGCGGTTCAGGTCGATGCCGCTTTGGCCAATGAAGTCTTCGTGCAGCGATTTGCCCGCGTCTTCTTCGAGGTGGGCGCGTTCCAGGCGCACGGTTTTGTGCACCGTCTCTTTGCCTTCTTCCAGGTAGAACGACACCTCACCGCCCTGCACCACCGGGATCTCGAACTGGCTGATCTGGTAGCCCTTGGGCAGGTCGGGGTAGAAGTAGTTTTTGCGCGCAAAGATGCTGCGCTCGGCCACATGGGCATTCACCGCCAGACCGAACTCGATGGCGCGTTCGACCGCGCCTTTGTTCATCACGGGCAGCGTGCCGGGCAGCGCCATGTCGAGTGCGCAGGCTTGCGTGTTGGGCTCGGCGCCAAAGGCCACGCTGGCGCGGCTGAAGATCTTGCTGTTTGTCGACAGCTGGGCGTGGGTTTCAAAGCCGATGACGACTTCATAGCCTTGTACAAGTTTGCTCATGTCAGATGCCCTCCGGCTTGCGAAGGTGGAAATCGGTCGCTTGCTGCAGGCGGTGCGCCACGTTCAGCAATTGGGCTTCCTTGAAGTAGTTGCCGATCAGCTGCAGGCCCACGGGCATGCCGTGTGCGCCAAAGCCTGCAGGCACGCTCATGCCGGGCAGGCCGGCCAGCGAGGCGGGCAGCGTGAAGATGTCGGCCAGGTAGTCGGCCACCGGGTCGTTGGCGTTTTCGCCCAGCTTCCAGGCCACCGACGGCGCCACCGGCCCAGCGATCACGTCGCACTGCTTGAACGCGTTCTGGAAGTCGTCGGCGATCATGCGGCGGATTTTTTGCGCCTGCAGGTAGTAGGCGTCGTAGTAGCCGTGGCTCAGCACATAGGTGCCGGTCATGATGCGGCGCTTGACTTCGCTGCCAAAGCCTTCGGCACGCGACTTCTTGTACATGCTCTCGAGGTCGGTGTAGTCCTTGGCGCGGTGGCCGAACTTCACGCCGTCAAAGCGGCTCAGGTTGGAGCTGGCCTCGGCCGGGGCAATGATGTAGTACACCGGGATCGACAGCTCGGTGCGCGGCAGGCTGATGGGCACGAGCGTGGCGCCTTGCTTGGTCAACTCGGCCAGCGCGGCATCGACTGCAGCACGCACATCGGCGTGCAGGCCTTCGCCAAAGAACTCTTGGGGGATGCCGATGCGCAGGCCTTTCAGCTCTGCTCCCAGCGAGGCCGTGAAGTCTTCGGCTGGCACATCCAGCGAGGTGGAGTCGCGGTCGGCGTCAGGGCCGCACATGGCGCTCAGCAGCAGCGCGCAGTCTTCGGCGGTGCGGGCCATGGGGCCCGCCTGGTCGAGGCTGGAGGCGTAGGCGATCATGCCGTAGCGGCTGGCGCGGCCATAGGTGGGTTTGATGCCGGTGATGCCGCAAAAGCTGGCGGGCTGGCGGATCGAGCCGCCCGTGTCAGTGCCGGTCGCGGCCGGGGCCAGGCCTGCGGCCACTGCCGCGGCACTGCCACCCGACGAGCCGCCGGGCACGCGGGTCGTGTCCCAGGGGTTTTGTACTGCGCCGTAGGCCGAGTTTTCGTTGGCCGAGCCCATGGCGAATTCGTCGCAGTTGAGCTTGCCCAGGGTGACCATGCCCGCTGTGCGCAGGCGCTGCACCACGGTGGCGTCAAAGGGGGAGCGGTAGCCGCTCAGAATTTTGGAGCCCGCAGTGGTCGCAAAGTCTTGCGTCACAAACACGTCTTTGTGCGCCACAGGCACGCCTTCGAGCGGGCCGGCTGTGCCGTTGGCCAGTTTGGCGTCAGAGGCACGGGCCTGCGCCAGCGTGGCTTCGCTGTCGATGTCCAAAAACGCGTTGTGCGGGTTGCCGCCCATGCGGGCCAAAAAGCGGGTCGCCACTTCAACGGCGCTGACTTCTTTGGTCTGGAGCAGGTTGGCCAGCGCTTTCACGCTGAGGTTGTGCAGATCATTCATGGCTTACTCGATCACCTTGGGCACCAGGAACAGGCCACGCTCGACCGCGGGGGCGCTGCGTTGGTTGGCTTCGCGGTTGTTGGGCTCGCTCACCACGTCTTCACGCAGGCGCAAGGCAATGTCCTGAATGGCCGCCACAGGGTGCGCCAGTGGCTGCACGCCCGAGGTGTCCACGGCCTGCATGGCATTGACGATGCCAAAAAAGCCATTGATTTGTGCGAGCATGCGCTCACTTTCTTCGGGTTTCAATTCCAGACGGGCCAGGTTGGCGATCCGGTCAATATCCTGCGGGGTCAGGGACATGGATTCAAAGGGGTTGTTGGAGACAAATATTTACCCAGGTTCACCAGCGGTCAGGCCGCCTTGGACGGGGGTGATCGGGTATTATCCAGTGTTTGCTTGAGGCCCCTGCAAGCAGCATGGCAAGCCCGTCGCAAACTGCTGATTTTTGATCGCTGCGCCCCGTCTTCACCGCCCGCTGTCTGGCCGTCGGATCGGGCCCCAAAGGATTCCCGCATGTTCTCCTCCTTCCGTCGTTATTTTTCAAGTGACCTGGCCATTGACCTGGGCACCGCCAACACCCTGATTTTTGTGCGCGACAAGGGCATCGTGCTGGACGAGCCTTCGGTGGTCGCCATTCGCCACGAAGGCGGCCCCTCGGGCAAGAAAACCCTGCAAGCCGTTGGCCACGAAGCCAAGGCCATGCTGGGCAAGGTGCCTGGCAACATCGAAGCCATCCGTCCCATGAAAGACGGCGTGATCGCCGACTTCACTGTGACCGAGCAGATGCTCAAGCAGTTCATCCGCATGGTCCACCCGCGCAGCACCTTCCGCCCCAGCCCGCGCATCATCATTTGCGTGCCTTGCGGCTCCACCCAGGTCGAGCGCCGTGCGATTCGCGAATCGGCTCTGGGCGCTGGCGCCTCCGAGGTGTACCTGATCGAAGAACCCATGGCGGCCGCCATCGGCGCGGGCCTGCCCGTATCTGAAGCTTCCGGCTCCATGGTGGTGGACATCGGCGGCGGCACCACCGAAGTGGGCGTGATCTCGCTGGGCGGCATGGTCTACAAGGGCAGCGTCCGTGTGGGCGGCGACAAGTTCGACGAAGCCATCATCAACTACATCCGCCGCAACTACGGCATGCTGATCGGCGAGCCCACCGCCGAGTCCATCAAAAAGAACATTGGCTCGGCCTTCCCTGGCAGCGAAGTCAAGGAAATGGAAGTCAAGGGCCGCAACCTGTCTGAAGGCGTGCCCCGCAGCTTCACCATCAGCTCCAACGAAATTCTGGAAGCGCTGACCGACCCGCTCAACAACATCGTCTCGGCCGTCAAGACCGCGCTGGAGCAGACGCCCCCCGAGCTGGGCGCCGACATTGCCGAGCGCGGCATGATGCTGACCGGCGGCGGCGCGCTGCTGCGCGACCTGGACCGTCTGCTGTCCGAAGAGACCGGCCTGCCCGTGCTGGTGGCTGAAGATCCACTGACCTGCGTGGCCCGTGGCTGCGGCATGGCGCTGGAGCGCATGGACCAGCTGGGCAGCATCTTCACCAGCGAATAACACGCCTTTCAGGATGCCCCCTGCGGGCATCCCCTGCAGCCTCCCACAGACCTTCGCAACCGGCGCACGCTTCATGGCCTTGGACACCCTGGACCACAGTCCGCCACCCATCTTCAGGCAAGGTTTGTCCAGCCTGTCCAAGCTGGTGCTGCTGGGTTTGCTGGCCATCTTGCTGATGTCGGTCGACAAACGGCTGAACATCTCGGAACCGATCCGCTCGACCGTCAGTGTGCTGCTGACCCCGTTGCAATGGCTGTCGCTGCAACCTGGCCGTGCTGCAACCGCCCTGGGGGCTTATTTCAGCCGAGTGGACGAGGCTCGCGACGCTGCACGTGACTACCAGACACGCACCATCGGGCAGGCCCAGCGCCTGCAACAAGTCGAGCAGCTGATGCAGGAAAACGCCCAGCTGCGGCAACTGATGGAGCTGCGCGGCCAGATCGCCAGCACGTCCAAAGCGGTGGAGGTGCTGTACGAAACCGCTGACCCCTACACCCAGCACATCGTGATCGACAAAGGTCAAACCTCGGGCATCACCAGTGGCTCTGCCGTCATGGATGTGGCAGGCGTGGTGGGCCAGGTCACCCGCGTGTACCCGCTGGTGAGCGAAGTCACCGTGCTGACGGACCGCGATCAGAGCATCCCTGTCATGAACGCCCGTACCGGTCAACGCTACGTGGCCTTCGGAGACCCTGTCACACTGGGCGGCTCGCTGGAGCTGCGCTTTGTCCCGGCCAGCGCCGACATGCAGCAAGGCGATTTGCTGACCACCAGCGGCATCGATGGCATTTACCCTGCCGGATTGCATGTCGGCAAGGTGCAGCGCATTGACCGCCGCATCGACACCGCATTTGCCAAGGTGTACGCCACCCCCATGGCCACGGCACGTGGACGGCATTTGCTGATCCTGCCTCCGGCCAAGGACGTGCCCGCAAAACCACCGGTCGAAGAGCCCGCGCCTCGCAAAAAAGCACCCAAAGCGCATGCCCCTCAGGCGGCCACGCCTGCAGCAGGAGCCAAGCCATGATCATGCCCGCAGGCAAACACCTGCTGCTGCCCGCCAACCCCAAATTCATCGCCACCAGTCTGGTGCTGGCACTGTTGACCAACATGTCCCTGGGGCTGACTGGCCAAGCCTGGCTGCCCGATGTGCTGGCCGTGGTGCTGGTGTTCTGGACGGTCAACCAACCGCGGCGCGTGGGCATGGTCATTGCCTTTCTGCTGGGCTTGGCACTGGATGTGCACGAGTCCGCCCTGCTGGGACAAAACGCGCTGTCTTACGTGTGCCTGAGCTTCATGGCGGTGTTCATCCACCGGCGTATCCAGTGGTTCCCTTTGCGTGAGCAGACTGTGCAGGTTCTGCCCCTGTTCGTGCTGGCTGCCTTGCTGGAGTGGACCACCCGGCTGATCGTGCAGGACGCCTGGCCACACTGGAGCCAGCTGCTGGCGCCCTTGCTGCAAACGGCACTCTGGCCCCTGGTGGGCGCCGTGCTGCTGGCACCTCAACGCCGCCCGGTTGAACGCGACAACATTCGCCCGCTCTGACCATGTCGCTGAGCATCCCGTCGCTGGCTGAACTGCGCAACACCCAGGCCGAAATCCACCGCTTTCAGATGCGCATCATCACCATCCAGCTGGTGGTTTTGGTGTGCTTCGTGCTGCTGCTCAGTCGCCTGTTTTACCTGCAGGTGGTTCGCCACGATGACCTGCTGGAGCAAGCCGAAGACAACCGCACCGCTGTCTTGCCCACCGTGCCGCCCCGAGGCACCATCATGGACCGCAACGGCGTGGTGCTGGCCAGCAACTACTCGGCTTACACACTCGAGATCACGCCCGCCAAGGTGCCCGACCTGGAAGCCACCATCGACGAGCTGGCCGAGCTGGTGGACATCCAGCCCAAAGACCGCAAGCGCTTCAAGCGCCTGCGCGAAGAGTCCAAGAGCTTTGACTCGCTGCCCATCCGCACCCGCCTGAGCGACGAAGAGGTGGCGCGGTTCTCTGCCCAGCGCTACCGCTTTCCGGGTGTGGACATCCAAGCGCGACTGTTCCGTCAGTACCCGTATGGCGAGCTGGCCAGCCACGTGATCGGCTACATCGGCCGCATCAACGCCAAGGACAAGGAACGCATCGAGGACGATGACGAAGACGGCAACTACCGAGGCACCGAGTACATCGGCAAACTGGGCGTCGAGCAGAAATACGAGCGCGAGCTGCACGGCATCACGGGCGTGCAAGAGGTCGAAACTTCTGCAGGCGGGCGGGCCATCCGCCGTCTATCCAGCCGCCCGGCCATTCCAGGACAGAACGTGGTGTTGTCCATCGACATCCAGCTTCAAAAACTGATTGAAGACCTGTACGGCCCACGCCGCGGTGCGCTGGTGGCGATCGACCCCAAAACTGGCGAAGTGCTGGCTTTTGTCAGCAAACCCACCTTTGACCCCAACCTGTTCGTCGAAGGCATTGACGTCGAGAACTGGCAGGCCCTGAGCGAATCGATTGACAAGCCTTTGCTCAATCGAGCCTTGCGCGGCACTTACCCGCCCGGCTCCACCTACAAGCCTTTCATGGCACTGGGCGCACTGACCACGGGCAAACGCAGTGCCAGCGCCATCATCAATGACGCCGGCTCATGGACTTATGGCGGACACACTTTCCGCAGCCACGGCGACCACGGCCTGGGGCCGGTGGACATGGTGCGCTCCATCGTGCTGTCGAGCAACGTCTACTACTACTCGCTGGCCAACGAGATGGGCGTGGATGCCATCCACGACTTCATGAAGCCCCTGGGCTTTGGCCAGATCACCGGCATCGACCTGCCCGGTGAAGTGCGTGGTGTGCTGCCCAGCACCGAGTGGAAGCGCAAGACCTACAAGCGCCCCGAGCAGAAAAAATGGTTTGGCGGCGAGACGATCTCGCTGGGCATCGGGCAGGGCTACAACGCGTTCACCATGCTCCAACTGGCCACAGCCACCACCATTTTGGCCAATGGCGGCAACAAATTCACGCCCCGTGTGGTGCAAGCCACGCAAGATGCGCTGACCCACCAGCAGCAGCCCGTGGCCAGCGCCCCCTTGGAGTCACTGGGCTTCAAGCCAGAGCACCTGGACGTCATCCGCAACGGTTTGATCGGTGTGGCCACCTCAGGCACATCGGCGCAGGTGTTTGCAGGGTCTGCCTATCAAAGCGCAGGCAAGACGGGCACGGCACAAGCGGTGACCATCGGGCAAAAAGACAAATACAACGCCGCCAAACTCTCGGAGCACCAGCGTGACCATGCCCTGTACATGGCTTTTGCTCCAGCAGAAGACCCTCAGATCGCACTCGCGGTGATTGTGGAAAACGCGGGCTTTGGCGCAGCGCACGCGGCCCCCATTGCCCGGCGCGTGTTCGACTACTGGTTGCTGGGGCAGTACCCGAGCGAAGAAGACATTGCCGCCACCCAGCTGGGGCAGACCGGCCGGCCTGTGGGGCAGCCCAGGACCAAAAAAGACGTGCCGCTGACGGCGGTCAGCCGCACGCGCAACTGAGCACCCAACAAAAACGCCACCTCAAAGGGTGGCGTGCTTGCATTTGGTGCGGCTGGCGGGGATCGAACCCACGACCCTTGGCTTCGGAGGCCAATACTCTATCCACTGAGCTACAGCCGCATCGGCTTTGCCTAGCCCGAATTATCTCACGCCTTGTCAGCGGCAATCCGCAGCTGCAAGGTGGGTGAAGGGTGGGCCGCTATAATGCCCGGTTGATTCCAGTCAAACTCCGGTTCCAGACGAACCAGTCCAACAAGAGGATGTCATGAGCGACAACAGCCACGATCAAGCACACGAAGCCCACACAGGTCCCATCAAGAACGCCAAGCAGCTCGTGTGGGCCAGCATTGCCTCTTTCGTGGTGCCAGTTTTCATCATCATCGGCCTGGTGAGCTATGTGACATCGGCCAACAAAGAAGCCGCTGGCAGCACTGACACGGACAAAGCCGTGGCCATGCGCATCCAGAAGGTGGGCGCGGTGGAAGTGCGTGACGCCAACCGCCCCCTCAAGTCGGGCGAAGAGGTCTATACCGCTCAATGTGCCGCCTGCCACGCCACGGGTGCAGCCGGTTCGCCCAAATTCGGTGATGCCGGCGCCTGGGGTCCTCGTATCAAGCAAGGCCTAGACGGTCTGACCAACTCCGCACTCAAGGGCAAAGGTGCCATGGGCGCACAAGGCGGCGGCGACTTCAGCGACATCGAGATCTCGCGTGCTGCAGCCTACATGGCCAACAAGGGCGGCGCCAAGTTCGACGAACCCAAGGCTCCTGCTGCGGCCGAAGGCGAGAAGAAATAATCTTCACCCCCACCTGTAAAAAAAGCCGACCATGGGTCGGCTTTTTGCTTTTCTGCGGGCGACTACGCGCGCCCTGCCTGCGCTTGCGGGCTGAGCACAAAACCATAGCGTTGAGGCAGCGTCTGCGCCTCACACTCTTGCAGTGTCCATTCACCTGCCTCCAGCGCTTCGGCGGCCAGGCCCACATCCAGGGTATGGACAAGCCCCAGGCCCAAAGGGGTGTGAAGGTACACGCGGCCTTGCTCATCCACCAGACAGGCGAGCACCTGGGTCCGCTCACCGCTGTGCGCAAGCGGCACATGATCGGCCCCGAGTCGCCAGACCCACGGCGCGACCTCCAACTCAACAAACACGCGTTGCGGCCCGTTCTGGAAGTACCAACGCCCCTGTGCATCGGCTTCGTAATTGCGTTGGATGAAATCGACCAATTTCTCGTGCCTGAGCACCGAGCCCTTGGCGCCAGGGACACCACTTTGAAAGCTGCCCAGCGCCTGCACACGGTCATCGCGCATGAGCCATTGGCCACGGCTGTCCAGCCCCAGCCAGCCTGTGCAGGCGGGCACGTTGGGCCATTTGCTCATGGCCTGGCGAACGATGTCATCCATGCTGCTGCGCCTCCCTCATGGGCACGGTCGCACCTGCGGCCCGCAATAACCAGCCCCCCACCGCATCGGGCAAGCCACGCACATGGCCAGGCCATGCGCCTTGCGCAAAACCCACATGCCCCCCATGAGGCGGCTGCCAAAGGGTGACGTGACGAGACACATTGGCCACGCTGGGCAAACTGAGTGCAGGCACAAAGGGGTCGTTGCGTGCATTCAGCGCCAACGCAGGCACGGCGATGTCCCCCATCAGCGCGTGGGCAGAGGCCTTGCGCCAGTAATCGCTGGTGTCGCGAAAGCCATGCAAAGGGGCAGTGAACACGTTGTCAAACTCATAGAGGTCTTTGACCGCCAGCAGTTTTTGCCGATCAAACAAGCCGGGGTGCTGCGCCAGTTTGGCCAAGGCTTTGGGTTTCATGCTGCGCAGAAACATGCGGGTATAGACCTGCCGATTGAAGCCGCGCCCGATGGCGTGGCCACTGGCCGTCAAATCCAGCGGGGAACAAATGGAGGCCACCGCATCGACGGATCGGGCTGCCTCGCGGCCATGTTCTCCCGCCCAGCGCATGAGGGCATTGCCCCCCAGCGACACACCTGCCGCCACCAGTTTTTGCCCGCCTGCGGCCTGGTGCTCAGCGCGCAACTTTTGCAGCAACCAATTGATTTCTTCATGGTCACCCGAGTGGTAGGCCCGAGGGGCGCGGTTGAGCTCCCCACTGCAGCCTCTGAAGTGCGGGAGCGCGAACTGGATGTCGTGCTCAGCGGCCCAGTCAGCAAAGGCTTGCGCGTAGTGGCTCTGTGACGAGCCTTCCAGGCCATGGAACAGGACCAGCAAGGGGCGCGTTGGGTGGCTGGCGGCCTGCCTGTCCACATCAACAAAATCACCATCGGGGGCTGTCCAACGCTCTCTTTGCAGTGGCGCAGGCGGATGCCATCTGCGCTTGGCATAAAGCGCAGGCCAGATGGTTTGGGCATGCCCGCCGACAAGCCAGGCAGGAGCGCGGTGGTCTTTCAATGCAGTACGGGGCTGTGGTGGCCTTGGTCTGCCACGTCGTGGGCAGTGCCTGGACTGGTGTGGTGGGCCACCATGCGCCAGCCTTGTGGGGTCTTGTGGTACACGTTGGTTGCCAGCACCCAGGCCATTTGCACACCTTGCGGCGTGAGGACTTCGACTTTTTCAATCAGATGGTGCACGGCACTCGCCAAGGATTCAATCTTGTGGATGCGTTCGGGATGCGCCTGCACGCTGCCATTGGAAAACATGGTCTCAAAAGCCTGCCGAATGGCCCCCGCGCCAATCAGGCGTGGCCCACCAGGGTGGACGCAAACGACTTCGTCTTCCTCTGCCCAACAGCCCATCAGTTGCTGGATGTCGGCGTTGTGCAGCGCTTCGTAAAAAGCTTGCTCAACATCATCGGGCGTTCCACCCACAGTGGCGGCTTGGAGTTTGGCTTTTTTCATGGAACACGTGTGCAGACTGAAGGCTCCATTGTGCCGTTTTCAACGGTCACATACCGCATACATCTGGGTGAGCCAGCGAACACAGCCCGACATCAGCGGCCCAAGAAAAAACCCGGCCACATTGCTGCGCCGGGTTTGACAGACCTTGTTCGCCAAAACGAACAGGTAGGGGTCACTTGTTGCCGCGGTACCGGCGCAGTGCAGACAGTTGAGCGGCCAGGATGGCCAACTCGGACTGGGCGCGGGCCAGGTCGATTTCTGTCTTGGCGTTGCGCAGCGCTTCTTCGGCAGCCGCTTTGGCTGCATTGGCTTTTTCTTCGTCGAGGTCTTTGCCGCGGATGGCGGTGTCGGACAGCACGGTCACGCAGTCGGGCTGCACTTCCAGAATGCCACCGGCCACGAAAACGAATTCCTCGCCACCGTCAGCCGTCTCGATGCGAACCGACCCGGCCTTGATGCGGGTGATCAGCGGGGTGTGGCGGGGGTAAATGCCCAGTTCGCCAGACTCGCCGGGCAAGGCCACAAACCGGGCTTCGCCCGAGTAAATGGACTCTTCGGCACTGACCACATCAACGTGGATGGTGTTCATGTTTACTCCTTAAAAAGGTGCGCTCTCAGCAGGCGTCGGGGTGGCTGCATCAGCCGCCGCCCCTAGGCGTTGCTTTAAGCGGCCTTTTTGGCCTTTTCGAAAGCTTCGTCGATGGTGCCAACCATGTAGAAGGCTTGTTCTGGCAGGTGATCGCACTCGCCAGCCACAATCATCTTGAAACCGCGAATGGTTTCGGCCAGTGTGACGTACTTGCCGGGCGAACCGGTGAAAACTTCAGCGACGTGGAATGGCTGCGACAGGAAACGCTGGATCTTGCGGGCACGGGCCACAGCCAGCTTGTCTTCAGGTGCCAGGTCGTCCATGCCCATGATGGCGATGATGTCGCGCAGTTCGCGGTAACGCTGCAGGGTGCCTTGCACAGCACGGGCTGTTTCGTAGTGGTCTTGACCGACCACCAGAGGATCCAGCTGACGGCTGGTGGAGTCCAGAGGATCCACGGCAGGGTAGATACCCAGCGAAGCGATGTCACGGGACAACACGACGGTGGAGTCCAAGTGAGCGAAGGTGGTCGCTGGCGATGGGTCGGTCAAGTCATCGGCTGGCACGTAAACGGCCTGGATGGAGGTGATCGAACCGACTTTGGTCGAGGTGATACGCTCTTGCAGACGGCCCATCTCTTCGGCCAGTGTAGGCTGGTAGCCCACAGCAGAAGGCATACGGCCCAGCAGAGCGGACACTTCGGTACCGGCCAGTGTGTAGCGGTAGATGTTGTCCACGAAGAACAGCACGTCTTTGCCTTCGTCACGGAAGGATTCGGCGATCGTCAGACCGGTCAGGGCGACGCGCAGACGGTTGCCTGGTGGCTCGTTCATCTGACCGTACACCATGGCCACTTTGGACTCAGGCAGGTTCTCGAGGTTCACAACGCCGGAATCGGCCATCTCGTGGTAGAAGTCGTTGCCTTCACGGGTACGCTCACCCACACCAGCGAACACGGACAGACCCGAGTGCGCCTTGGCGATGTTGTTGATGAGTTCCATCATGTTCACGGTCTTGCCGACACCGGCGCCACCGAACAGACCGACCTTACCGCCTTTGGCGAACGGGCAAACCAGGTCAATCACCTTGATGCCCGTTTCCAGCAGTTCTTGCGAAGGGCTCAGTTCGTCGTAAGCAGGGGCTTTGCGGTGAATGGAGGCAGTCAGTTCCTGGCTGACAGGACCGCGCTCGTCGATGGGCGAACCCAGCACGTCCATGATGCGACCCAGTGTGGCTTTACCAACGGGCACAGTGATGGGGTTGCCGGTGTTGGACACGATCAGACCGCGACGCAGACCGTCGGAAGAACCGAGCGCAATGGTACGCACGATGCCGTCGCCGAGTTGCTGCTGCACTTCCAGGGTCAGCGCAGAGCCTTCCATCTTGAGAGCGTCATAAACCTTGGGCATCTGGTTGCGTGGAAACTCCACGTCGACCACAGCGCCGATACACTGAACAATTTTTCCTTGGGCTTGCATTTTTCGCTCCAAATAATTTGAATTTGCTGAACTGGGAATCAACCGCTGATCGCGGCTGCGCCAGAGACGATTTCCGACAGTTCTTTGGTGATGGCTGCTTGGCGGGTCTTGTTGTAAACGAGCTTGAGCTCGCCAATCACATTGCCAGCGTTGTCTGTAGCGGCCTTCATGGCCACCATGCGTGCAGCATGCTCTGAGGCCATGTTTTCGGCCACAGCCTGATAGGCCAAGGCTTCGGCATAACGGATCAACAAATCGTCGATGACCGACTGGGCATCGGGTTCATAGATGTAATCCCATCCATGCGCCACAGCACCCGCCGCCTTGGTGTCCGCTTCCATCTTCGAAGAAGACAGGGGCAGCAACTGGTCGATGGTCGGGACTTGCGCCATGGTGCTGACAAACTTGTTGTAGCACAGGTACACCGCACTCACCTCACCTGCAGCATAAGCGTCGAGCAGCACCTTGACGGGGCCAATCAGCTTGTCCAGATGAGGTTTGTCGCCCAAATGTGTCACGTGCGCCACCACTTTGGCGTTGACACGGTTCAGGAAGCCCAAACCCTTGCCACCAATAGCCACAGCCTGAGGCGTTTTGCCTTCGGCTTGCACTTCACGCAATTTACCTGTCACGGCGCGCAGCAGGTTGGTGTTCAAGCCACCGCACAAACCTTTGTCCGTGGTCACCACAATGAAGCCGACGGACTTGCCATCGTTTTGCTTCATGAAGGTGTGCACGTACTCAGGGTTGGCCTGCCCGAGATGAGTCGCAATAGCGCGAATCTTCTCGCTGTAAGGCCGGGCCGTGCGCATACGCTCCTGCGCCTTGCGCATTTTGGAGACGGAAATCATCTCCATGGCCTTGGTGATCTTCTT
>Ga0213920_1000479_pt1 | contig 31426 bp, 32 predicted proteins | sample McNCre1117MG_FD_161054 | JGI IMG/M metagenome (GOLD analysis project Ga0213920, IMG submission 161054) | Freshwater microbial communities from McNutts Creek, Athens, Georgia, United States - 11-17 MG | ecosystem: Environmental > Aquatic > Freshwater > Creek | place: USA: Georgia | collected...
CTATGTCCCGCTGAACGCATCGCCTTCATTTCACCAATCAGCTTCTGCTCGGCCTCGTTCGGCACCTTCTTGCCTTCCACAATATCGAATCCGAAGCCACGGCGACCGCCAACAAAGTAGCCCTGCGCCTTCCGCATTTGTTTCACCTCGCTGATACGGCTGGCGATACGTTCACGCTCAAAGGTGGCGAAGGCCGACAAGATTGTGAAGATGATGGCTCCGACACCGTTGCCAGTTACATCACCACCTAGGTCAATGGAGTGAACGGCAACACCTTTCTCCTTCAGCGTATGCAAGACGTTCAAAGCGTCTCTGGTGTTGCGGAAGCCTCGATCCAGCTTTGGGAAGATCACTATGTCGCCAGACTGCAAGGAGTCCAGCAGCTTAGAACCCGCTGGGCGTGAACCAAACTCCTGCCCGCCACTCACACCTCGCTCCACGAATACGTTGCTCTCGCTAAGTTCTAAGGCTCTCGACGAGGCATAGGCCAACACCTGACGAACTTGGGTTTCTAAAGAGTCACCTTCTTCGGCTTGTGTGAGGGTCGAAACACGGGTGTAGGCAAAGACGGTCATTTGGTCGCTCCTGAAAGAAATTTGGGAGCGAACTATTAGCGGTTTTCAGGTTAAAGACAACAACTATTGACGGAAATGCACAGCAATCCACCAATAAGCAGTCGAACAATAAATTTGTTGACTTTTTTGAAGTTTGAAGAGAGAGCCTTTCGGCACTCAATCAACCCTCAAGAATTGATGGGTCATTCACAACGCCAACCGCCACGAGTCTCGATTTACTTGTGTCTGGATCGACCTCTCGCTTCACTACCAAAAGCATCAGGTCATTGTGAAAAGCCTGTTCTGGCTTGTCGGTAGGAAGGTCTTTGATTGAAATACCAAGCGGTACACCCTTGTTGCTAGTTATCCACTTCTTATTCGTAGTCGAAGCGGTGGACTTTGTAGGAGCCTTCTTCGCTGGTGCCGTTCGCTTGCCTTTTGACCTAAGGCTGTTGATTTCTTGAACTGTACTGAGCGGGGTGAGTTGCTGCTTCTTTACCCACATTGACACATTCTCATCCTGCTTAATGGCTCTAGCCGTTTCGTACAAAGCGTCACGAGTGGCAGGTAGTGAGGTATGAATCTTCAGGAGTGCGGGAGCTTGGGAGGCGATGGTATTCCAACGGCTACGAATTGCAGGAGACAGTCCCAAGGCTCTGACAGAAAGGTGCTTTTCAAACTCTTCTGTATGCACTTTAGTTTTGTAAGCCTTGTCTAATCGTTTGGCCTCTTCCTCCAACTCAGTCAACGATGCGGCAAAGCGAATCATTCGCTCGGCCAACTCTGCCGTTTCGCTAACAAGTAGGTCTTTGGCCTTGACCAAGATATTCAGCTTCTTACTAAAGCTGGCCTCTATGATGTCTTGACGTGACGTTTTAATCGCTGACGAGGGTTTCTTCATCGGTGGCCGTCCTAATTTAAATGCATTTAAATTCGCTGAACAATCATAAACCTTCGAGGTCAAAGAGATGCAGTGGTTTTCATCCAAAAAGAATCCAGCAGCCCGTTACTTGCCTGACGTTTTCTCAGAGGACGAGCAACGCTTCGCATACCGTTTACTGAACTCGGCAGCAACCCGAACCGATAACCGAGCCACCTCGACTGGTGCGATAGTCATTGACGGAAAAACTGCATTTGTTTCGTCCGAACAAGAGGCCATACTCGACACGCTCCGAACACTATCCGATGACCTGACACCTCCACAAAAGATGAACGCCCTTAATTTGGCGATTGAAAACAATAGGGGTCTAAAGCCCAACAAGGCGTTCAAGTGGGTCGAAGGGAAAAAGCTAAACCAATCAGAGTTTGATGCTTGGTGGCGCAATACTGCAAAGCTAACCAGTAGCAAACGAATTGCCGCTGTGGAGAAGTTTCAAAAAGCAAATATCTCAGCTCGCAAATATGGGATGCCTGCGCTCTCAGGAACTATCGGTTTCTTTGGACGTGACCCCAACAACAACTGGTCACGTGAATGCTCTTGGAACAAGAACAACCCCTTTCTCTTTGAGCGAGTTCTTCCTTTAATAAGGCGAATAGATGCAGGCTTCAAGGCCGCTCTGCCAGATCGCTATCTCTTGCAGAAAGAATTCGTTGACAGGCTAGACCCCAGATTTGTTGTCGAAGGAACTTGCTTCACGACTATCACGGTCAATAAAAACTACCGAACTGCAGCGCACAGAGACGCAGGGGACTTGAGTCAAGGCTTTTCCAACATTTCGGTTTTTTCCAATGGGCGCAAGTTTTCAGGTGGGCATTTAGTGCTTCCTGAGTTCAATGTCGAGGTGTGCCTGAAGCCTGGAGATTTGTTATTCGTGGCGAATCACGAATACATCCACGAGAACACGGCTATCAACAACGATGACCCTGAGTCGGAACGGCTGTCTCTCGTCTGTTACGCCCGTGAGGATTTGGCATTTTCTGGAACGCTTGAGTACGAGCAACTTCGATGCGAGTTCGTGCTTAGCGAAAAGAAATTCGCACGAATGTGGGAATCTGAAAAGTGGTTTGACTATCTTCATTCGAAGCTAGGTGGCAAGGGAACGCTGATTCAAAAATCCCGCAAAGCTGGTCTTCTGAACTCCGAGCTCTTGCATTTGTCACGGATGTATGAAGAAGACGCCCTCTTTGCGTCTGAGAAATGGGAATTTATTGCGAAAGTTGATGTTCATAACCAAACCGACTTCGATACGCTGAAAGCTCTTTTTAGTGCAGTGCATTTCAAATCGCCTCGTCAGGATAAGTGGATTCGTGAGAACGACGAAGACGGCCCCACCGAAGTGGATTCTGTTTTCATCGGAAAAGATGGCTGGTGCCTCTCGTACTGTGAAAGCGAAAGCGGGGCTGTGAAATTCTCAAACAATCGCTTCAACGTCAACGCAGTCGGAAAACTCTCGAACTCTATTCCGAAGGTTATCAATCGCCTTTCTCGTGACGCCTTCAATTGGTTGAGTGAAAGGGTCGAAGAAGCGAAGCACTTGAAACAACCTATCGAGGTCAGCTTAATACGTGTTCCAACTGGTATCCCTGAGGCTCCCTATCGAGTGGCATTTACAACGCTATCCAAGGCACAAGCCAAATCGGTGGCGAAGAAGGATAAAAGTTCAACCTCTGCCATCACCCAGTTGCATCGGCTACGCACAAACAAGAAACTCCGATTCGAGTTCTACGAGACAGGCAACGGTATCGCTTTGAGAGATGGACTTAAGAACTATCCCCAAACCGACTGGCTATGTGACTTGGGCTATGAGCAAGTCGAGAAACGCCAAGGCAAGCTCACTGCTGACAAGAAAGCCTCCATTTATTGCAAAGCAATTTCGATTCACTCGCTCACCGAGTTGTCTTATTTGAATGCCCAATTGACTCATTGGAAGGAACGGGCGATTAACTTCGGTTCGACTGATTACAAATCTCGATACGAACGAGTTGGAACTTATTCACCCCTACCCAAGCCGCTAGATCGTTCATTGGCAGGAAGACCGCATCATTGGAACGTCACCCCTGAACAAATTCATCTAAGGCTCTATGGGTGGACAGGGAACAAGCGAAACACAGACAAAAAGGTAAGAGCCAAAACTGTTAACAACTTTATGCCGAGCAAGGCTGGCCTCACATCACATTCGTGGATGAGCAAGTTTCAGTCGGCTCCAATCTGTTCCGCACAAGTGACGTTTGAGGCTTCTCTGAGTATCTGGCTACACAAGGATTCAGCCTTTGGGACAGGTCAGGCCGTAATGAGTGACGGCGAGAGTTATTGGTTGTTCCAAAACCTTTCGACAGTCGTGCCAATTCGTTCAAGCGACCGAGTGGAACGAGAAACCGTGAAGGTCACTCAGCCCGCAATTCTTGGACACTTGCAACGTTCAAAGCTCGATTACAGGGAAGACACCACGCCACTGATTCGAAAACTGAGAACACGTGCCGAGTTCATTCCCACTCCCTTTAGTGAGATGAACGGCAAGAGGTTCAAGGAGTACCAATCACCCTACCGAAAGGGGCGTGCAAACGTTCTGGCGATTGGTGGCCCACCTGCAAGTGGCAAGACCACCTTAATGAAGCAGATTTTTGCGTTGGCTGATGACTGGTCGGATAGAACGCAACCCGTGAAGTTGCTTGACGGCTATTACAGCAAGAAGCTCAACACGTGGATTCTTGGCGTCTATGAAGATTCGGTCGGGACTTTCCAAGGAACCGACAAGCTAAGTAAATCAGTGCCACCTCAACTGGTCAAGTTCATTCGTGAGAACTCAGACAAGCCCGTGAATATCTTGTTCGAGGGGGCGAATGTCGTCACAGCTAAGACGCTCGGCGAAATCATCGTCTGTGATGTGAACTTCGCCCTTTTGAGGTTGATGGTGGCTGGCTCCCTAAAGCAGAGCAGGCACAAGACTCGGGGTGACAAGCAAAACGACCAATTCAAAAAAGCCAAGGAAACGCAGATTGAAAATGTCGCCACCAATCCGAAGATCTTTGATTCGGTGGTTGAGGTACGTAATGAGAACCGTGAAGACCAAGCAACCATTCTTAAGATGGTCCAGTGGTTTCTGCGTCGCAATGTCAATTTAGAAGGCTTTTCATCATCTAAGGTCGTGAAAAGTCCGAAAAAACGCAAGCTTTTAGCGAAAAACACTATCTAAATATATTCTCGAAATTTCCCGAAATATTTCTCTCAAGGCCGCTTTTAGCGGTCTTTTTTTTATAAATAGTAACGAACGTTTAACGAGTCTAGAGCCTTGAACGTTCGCTAAGTGGTCGCCTTGTTAGCGCCCTAATTTCTTAGCAGCTCTAGGAGGAAGCCTTAGACCATTCAAAAAAGGAGATATGAAATGAATGAAAACAATGAACTAGGAATGACTGCGAAGGAAGCAAGCAAGAACTTGAGACTGACCTTCGACTGGATGATGAACAACCGAGACTGGCAGATGTTCACTGCAACGGTAGTGATGAAGACAAAGCGACTGCGAGACTCAAAGCAGCCAATTGAAAATATGAAGAGCTGGACGACTTACAACTACAAGCATCGAGTTCTGAATAAAGTCAGAAGAAGACTGTGCCGTTCTAGTGCTCAATGGGACCAAGTTCTACCTATCGATTACCTCTATCAATACGAGTTCGAGCAGGGCAGCTACTTCAAACCAGTTCCTAGAGAAGGTGCCCCACATCACATACACGCCGTTTTTCCTGTTCGATTGGACTGTGCGAGCAGGATTTTTAATTTCTCAAACAATCAACTGCATCACAGATTGGAAAAAGACCTTCGATCACTCGACTGCGTCTCGTCTTTTTTGATTGAACCACTCCGCTATGAAGATGGTCATAAGTGGCTGAGCTATATGTTGAAGGACAAGACTGCAAAGGAGTTAACGCTCTGAAGCCCTTCAGTATTACTGACGGCAAAAAACTCCTAAATAGAAAAACCACAAAAAAAGGAGTTTTGCGTGTTAACAAAGGTGTCTAGAAATCAATTTCTTGGTATTCGCACTACCAACGACTTCGTTAGTAAATTCGATGGCCTGTGCGACAGGCTGGGATACAACCGTTCGGAAGTTATTCGCTATTGCTTGAAGCGATTCTTCAACGAGCATTACAACAACCCAGAGAACTTCAAGCGTGCTAGAGCAGAGATGTTCTGATGTTGAAGCTCAAGGAATGGCTACGAATCCGCAAGAAGAAAGAAAAGAAGAATGAGCAACGAAGCAGTCAAACTCACAGAGAAGTCGGGAACCTCAATCAGCAAGGACAAGCTACTAGAGGCAATCCGCAAGTCGCCCAACAAACAGTTCACGTATTCGCAGTCCCCGAACTCTAAGCTGGTGACGGTTGTTGTGACGCTTTAACGCAGACCGCCCTGTACCTCATAAAGGGCATCGTAAACACGGCTTCGGAGTTCTTTGTCGAAAGCGTTCTGCACTTCAGTTTTGGCATCAATCAACTCTGAAACCATTTTCGAGTATGAGGTTCGAGAGACAAGAAGGTCGCAAAGAATGTGAAAAAGTAATTGGTCTATGACTGGATCGTCAGCAAAGTCGATCTTTTTTCCGATTGGGTACTGATCATCCAGTAGTCTTTTGCTTAAAGACTTCACCGTCTCTTCGAGAAGGAATTCCAATCTTTTTGCTGCCATTACCCAATGAATCTTGAGACAGTTACGGTGTGTTTTCCGAGAACAACCTTCTTGTTCTCGATGTGACCCCGTACATCTTTAGCCCGATATGCGCTACCTTGATTCCACGCAGAACCAACGATATCTTCGATTGGGTCAGGGACGATTACGGGTGATCCATCTTCAAGCGTTCGAGGAATTAAGTACGCTGCAATAGGCGAGTCTTGATAGTACTGATAGTAGTGAGTGAAGGGGATTACTTCTTCAAAGTAGTCATCGCTCGAATCAGCATCATCCTTTTGCAAGAGTGAAGTCTTTTTGCCAAATCTGTGGCGGTAATCACCTGAAACGTCAACTTCACCTGTCATTAGGTTTTGCCCTACTGAGATTTTTGACTGGATGTTTTCTGTGTCGTATTCGACGAAACGTACATCTGGCCAATATCCCATTGCAACACCACGTTCAATTTCACTAAGTGAACGGGCTGTTCTTATGACAACTGGTGATTCATCCGTTTTGATGGAGTCAGGTCTTGGTATCGCATCTGGATCTTTGAGGATAACGACACGGTCGGAATTGCTGGAAACGTGAACGCAGGTGTACTGCCATTGATCTTGTAGTTCTTTAACAACTACTTGAGCATCAACAACATCTAGATTCAGAACACGCTCCTTGCATTGCTTACAGTTTCTCCACCGCTGCTCATCACCATCTACTTCCAGCTGATTCCAATTCATTGCCTTCGGGCAATGCAGCTTTTTTAGAAAGACTCCATCGGGTGAATAGAGAAAACTGGATTTTTCGTCGTAGATGAAGCGGTTGTTCATATCCTGAAGCTCGGTTGGTTCTTTGCTAACTGTGATCAGATGAGCAATATTTACTCGATGTAAATTGGAGATGGACCGTAGTTGTTTTCGCCTTTAGTACCAGGAATCACCCACAAAGCCAATGTGAACGCACTCGTAAGCGTTGCTCGAATACTGTCATCAGCGAATGAAATTGGTATCCATAACAACGCCAACCATCCAGTCACATTCACATCCCGAAGTCTTTGGGCTGTTAATGTGTAAGAGCACGTTAATCCCACCACGAAATAAATGAAAAAGAAGGTGCCCTTTGCTTTGCCTGATAGGTCAAGCCACCCTATGACTAAGAAAATCAATAAGAGCAATAGGAACAAGGAGAGGGATGCAAATATGAAACTCTTCCTCTCCCTACGAATCGACAGTGAGAACCAGTCTTCAAGGGGCGAAGTCATCTCAGTTTTTTGAGAAAAGTGCTGCAACTAATGCCAAAGGGATGTACCAAAAGAACAGAAGTAAAGATGACAGCCAAGACCAGTGCCAAACGTCGTGAGCTCCAAGAACGCCTAAGACTGAGCCTACAAATGGAATGTAGGTCACGAACAAGGCGCCGATAAAACCGAAGAGGCCCCCCCAGCCCAGCCAGTCTTGTATGGCAAAAAGCTGAGCAAATCCAATTCCAAAATATGCGATAACGAAGAAGACTTGCATCTCAATCTCCAAGTTTCAATGTGTCTTAGATTAGCACATCGATAGTTTTGACAAAAGAAATTGTTGTCGAGAGAAGCTATTTCAGATTGGAAATTGAATCTGTTCAATCCGTGCGAATTAGACAAACCACGCTAATAGTCATACCTAGCCTTGCATCAGACTGTTCTAAGCATTTGTCGTTTATCACTCCAGCCTTCGAGAGCCTCTAAACTGTCTTGCCCTCCCTGCCCCCTTCGCTAAGGTTGATCGCTCCCTCTCGGAGCTTTCGAGAGGCTTCTCGGAGTCGCTTTGGCCTTGGACTTTGCGGCGGGGCGTTTGGTCGGGGTTTCGGCGGCGGGTTTGTTCGGCTTGACTTTGGCTTCAGCCTCACTCCCGTCCACGTACCCAATATCTGCCGCTCCCGTGGCCTCGTCGACGTTCTCGGCTTTCTTTTTGGCCTTGGCTTTGAAGCTGTGCAGCTCGGTGACGTTCATCAGGTTCGTGAGTCGAGAGGCGTAGAACTTCTCGATCATCGCCTGACTGGTTCGGGCGTTCTTTGCAAGCTGCAACGTGTTGATGCCTTCACCAAGCATCAGCCTGAACATCAAAGACGAATGGCGCAGGGAGTAGAGCGTGTGAATCTCATTTTCGTTCGAGATTTCGGCTTGCTTTACAACCTCACGGAATAATCGACCAAGCACGTTCATCATCGTGTTGCGGTTCGGATACTCAGGCATAAAGACGTAGTCGGTCTTCTTCCCGTAACCACGCTTTTGCTGCGCTTCCTTGATCGCCGCATAGTTTCGATAGGCAGCAGGCATCGTCACCACATCTTGGTCGGTGGTCTTCGTTGCAGGGTGACTGAGGATCAAGAAGTTTGCGTAGGCTGGATTCGTTGCATCGGGGATTGGCTTAACCGTCACGTGCGAGTGTTTCAGCACGCGAAGATCAGAAGGGCGAATAAACGAATTCACCATAAATTGGATGAGGTACTTGAGTTCTAGGGTGATCGCCACACCTCGAACTTTCACACTCTCTTTTGCCATCTTTTCAACGGTACGGGTGAGCTTGCCCATCTCCTTTAGGTCGAAGAAGTCCCGCTTAGTCAGCGCAGTGGTCTTCCCGTTCACCTTCGGGAAATTCGGGACGCTGTCGATCAGGCGGTTGTCGTTGGCGTACTTAAGAATCTTGCGAAGAACGATCAGATAGTGATTGATCGTTGCTGGCGCTATCTCCCGTTCAGCGAGGTTTTTAATCAGATCACTGATACGGGCATTTGTCACCTCACCGATGTCGGTTTCGGCGAAGAACGGAACGAGGCCGTGATTAAAGCGGTTTTTATCGTCAGCGTAACGGCGAGTCTTTCCACCATCGTTGATCGTCTCTAGGTAGGTGTTACCCACGTTCGTGAAGGTTCGGCTCTTAAGGGGTTTTGCTACACCGACCCGATGGTCCACAAGAATGTCTGTGAAGAACTTGATTGCGGCTTTCTGAGCCAGTTTTCGGTTGTCGGTCTTGAGGCTACGGATTGAGTAGCGACCATTTACATAGACCCGTGACCAGTAGTATGGTGACGACTCCACCTTAAAGATGATGAGCTTCTTCGGGTAGTTTGGGATCGTTTCGATCGTGCTTTTGATGGGGTTTGCGCCACTACCTTTGTAGGCCTTTTTGGAGGATTTTTCGGTCATTTTTGGCCTCACACGGTTTAGTGGTGACTTTAGTGCTTTTCGGGTGTCAGGCTATAGCCCTCTATCCATAACGCATTCTAGCTCGGTCACTCGGATTGGTCTTTTGAAAATCCGCGTGTCGATGGTTCGATTCCGTCCCAGGCCACCAGTTTCACACCGTCAGTGCGCAAGTGCTGACGGTGTTTTACTTTGTACAGATCGTTTTTCAATGCTGTACAGGTATCCACCATATGAACACGCTCTCACCGTTTAAAAGTGCGTATCTACGTTTTCTTCAATTGGTTTCCGCTGTCGAGGCGATGCCTGGGCTAGAAGATTTCGATGCAAATGAAAAGGCCTTGTTCGACTTGCTGAGTTTGGCATGGTCACAAAGCGCACCGATGACTGTTCGTGGTGCTATCAATCAATCGAATTTAGGGTCACCAGCAACGCTGCATAAGCGGCTGAAACGCTTGATTGCCAAAGATTTGATTGAAACCCAATTCGAAGGTCAAGATCGGCGTACCAAGTACCTGCACGTTACTGCAAAAGGTCTTGCATATATCGAATGGCTCAGCAGCCAAATGGCAACGACAGTGCAAGCGGTCTGATTACGCGCTCTTGAGCGGAAGATTTTCAGTTGCCAAGATCTTTGGCAATTTGGCGCAGTCTGTACTGACTGATGCCGAACTTCATCGCGTAAGCACCCATCAGTGCCCCAAAGATGTCACCTAAGGCCATCCACAACACTTGGACTGGCTCGGCAAGTTGCGATTTGTCAACGACAGACCACACAAGGTGATGCAGGACTGTATTGGCAATCGCGTAAATCACAGTCAGTGCGCTCAGGTCTTTCAGCGATGTCAGTTCGAAATTTCTGTGTGTGTAGGTTTTGAAAATGACCAGCGCGACCAGTGGGCCAAATGCAGAACAGCCGATATTGAGCAGACCTGTAACGCTGTTGTCGCCAAAAGTCCTCATCAGCAGTAAGCCGCCCAGCATCGTAGCCAGGGTGCCATTGCGAGGTCCAAGAAGCATCACATTAGTCAACCGCAAGAAGGCGGGCAGGTATATCAAGCTAATGTGGGGCGTTATTTCGGCAAATTTGAAAAGCCATCCGTTTGCGATATGCACAACGGGAAACAGTACGGCAAAAGCGATGATCAGCAGGGCACTCATTTAGGGAGGGCAGTCATTTTTTGACGTATGTTAACTTTTTGAGATGGCTTCGCAGCGCACAGGGGTGTATGCAATGGCGGTCATTTCAACATCTCACTTGAGTTAGTCAGTGGAGATCGATGGAGTCGAGCTATCGTCAATCCCATTCGCGACCTAATCGAGGCTTCTCAACGCCTTTTTGCAAACGGATAACAGGAACAGCCATCGTGATGACACGGGGTTTTTCATCTTTAAGCAAAACCACATTCAAATACAACGTTCCCAAACGTGTATTCGTTGTGAAAATTCCCCAGCGCTTGGGTGCTTGCGTCCTTAGCAAGGTCTCCTCGTCCCATTCATCCGCTAATGGGAGGTAGCTGTATGCCTGCTCCCTGTGTCGCAGCATGACGTGGGTGTAGCTGTAGCCCGAAATTGGTAAGCCATCCGTTCCGATTGGCCGGAACTTGATTTCATAGTCACCCGTTGCAGTGTTGCCGTGAGCATATCGCCCTGCAGAAATACCTTTTGCAAATTTGAAGTTGGGGCGCCCAATGACCAGTGGTGCATCCATCAAGTTTCGCAACTCAATGTTCAGGACGTTGGGGTAGTTTTTGTGGCCCGTTCCAATTGAGTACGACAAATGAACCGAAAATTCAGGAATCTTCTTCTTGTTTCTTCCAATGATGAAGCCAGAAATGAACAGACCGGAAGAAGCTGTTAAGAGATCCCATAACCCTTGATCTTTAGCCCACTTTATAAAGGTCAATGGAATTTGAACGAATTCAAGAATGGATGGAAGATCAAGCATGGCAAAGTTGGAATGTTGTGGGAATGCGGTTTACACGCACACGCCTCAAGGTGTGCGTTTGACTTTTCTCGTCACTGCCTCGGCCAGTTCAATCAGCGTCATGGCGTCGTAGCAACTCCAGTTGCAGCGGGTAATTTTCGAAAACGCCCCGAGCACCCCATCCCACTTTGTGTGTCTTAAGCGTATGACTGCAATCGCTAGTCGCACAAAATAAAAAGCAAACAGCCCCGCAAAAAGAGAAGTCATAGGCCGCATGGTTTGTTGATTGACAGTGACCAATGGACGAATATTACTCTTTGGCAATTCTGTTCTGGCTGAACGTTGCCAACGATGTTGAGCAACTCGACGATGGTGCTGTCATTAAAAGACGGGATGACTGCTTACAAGCGTGAAACTTACAAAGCGATGGGATGCAACCATTTTTCGTGTTGTACAAAAAACTGCTGCTAGATGCGTGTGATTTTTTGAAATTCTTTTAATGTCTTTTTTGGTTTATAAAATAATCAAAAGTTCCCCATTAATTCAAAATCAACAGTGTGACAACTGTTTCTCAGTACGTTAGGTATGAATGGGTATGCGCTGCGACGCTACAACCAATGTAGGGTTGCTGCCTCTTGCATTGATCTTTAAGCTTTGGCCTGGAGACTAAGAATGATTGCAGATTGCATACTGATTGTGGATGATCATCCTGTTTATCGTGACTCATTGACTGAAAAGCTAAAAACCGAGTTCTCTAAAAACAATATCAAAGTAACAGGTGTTGATTGTTTCCTGGCGGCCTTGGAAGTCTTGTCACAAAGTCATGACCGTTGGTTGGTTGTTCTCGATATTCAAATGCCTGGCATGAGTGGGTTGCCTGGAATCAAGGCATTCAAGCAGTTGAACAACGTGGCGGCTTTGGTGAGTATTTCAGGATTAGATGAGAATTTATGGGCGCCAAGAACCCTGAGTGCAGGGGCTTCATGTTTCATATCAAAGAACAACACAAGCCTATTCATTTCCAGAAAGCTCAGCCAATTGCTTTTTGGTGAAGGCCATGTGGATGAAATCCCGGAAAACTCATCTTCCGTCAAGGTGCCCAGCGACCCTGTGCTAACGCATCGTCAAGGCGAAGTGCTGAAATTGGTTGCACAAGGTCACCCCAATAAAGTGATTGCAGGCATGCTGCATATCACTGAGCAGACGGTCAAGATTCATATCAATCAGATATTTAAAGAATTGGGTGTATTCAACAGGACCCAGGCCGCTTTGGCAGCACAAAAATCCAATCTGACCTAACCGCTTAACTGCTGCCGCCCCAAGGCATCTGCAGCGCAGATTCTGGGATTACCTCGGTTGATGGGGTCACACGGGTCTTGCTGGTCGCAGACAGGCTGATCAGTAAACTGGTGGCAATGCCAACCAACATAAGCACGAAGTGATGCGGTTTCATGAGAATCCTTTTAATAGCGATCGTAGGATTCGCTGGCTGAAATATCAATTCAACAATGGCTCTAGAACTTATGCAGAATCGCACCGGTGCCATGTCGCAAGATGACGCCACCCTGAATTTCATTGCCCGTGAAAAATCGGCGTACATCACCAAGTCTGCTCGCTCGGTGACTGCAGCCAATGTTTTGGCGCCAATTTTGTGCTACATCGTTTTCAACGATCAAGTGAAGCCATTGCATATGCAAATTTGGTTGGCCTACATGTTTTTTGCAACGGTTGTTCGGACAGTTACCACGAGCCGTTTGGAGCGAGACAGTCAAAAAATCAAAAAACCAAATCGCAACCTCAATGTCATTACCTTGGGTGTTGGTTTGATTGGCTTGGGATGGGGCTTAGGTTGGTTACTGCTGGTGCCTGATTTGAAAATCGAGAACAAATTGTTCTACATGTACATCACCACAGGCGGTATGTTTAACAGCATGTTCGCCTACTGCGTGCATTGGCCGACGTTTTACAGCTTTACAGTACCCATCATGGTGTTCGCCATTGCGGCCATCTTGTTGCCATTCCATATCTTCCATTGGACGATCTCCGTGGGTCTGGCCACATTGTTCGTGTATGTGATTCGGATTGCGCGTAATTTTTCGACCACATTTGAGGATTCCATTCGGCTGCGCTTGCGCAATGAGCATTTGTACAGAGATCTGGCCACCGAGCGTGACGCCTCCATGGCCGCCAATATCGCCAAGTCCAATTTCATTGCCGCAGCCAGTCATGATTTGCGCCAACCCATGCATGCAGTCAACGTTTATCTGGATGCCTTGCGAATGGAAAACATCGCAACACAAGAAAAGAACATCATTCAGAAAATCAAAAACAGCGTCACGGCATTGAATGATATGTTTGAGTCATTGCTCAATATCAGTCGCTTGGACAGCTTGACGTTCAAACCCAGCAACAGCACGTTTTCGTTGCAGGAATTAAAGCGATCCCTGGAAGAGATCACGAGTCCCTTGGCCGAAAAGAAGTCCTTGAACCTTCAGTTCCACGGGGCATCATGTACGGTACAGGGCGACATGAAAGCCATGCATCAAATCCTGATGAATTTGATCAGCAATGCCATCTACTACACCGAGCATGGCCAAATCACGGTCACATTTTCTGAAATGAATGGGAGTCTGGCGGTTTCGGTTGAAGACACGGGCTGTGGGATCTCTTTAGAGGAACAGTCCAAGATATTCAATGAGTTTTACCGAGTGGACATCACCCGTGCTCAGCATGAAGGCCTGGGGCTGGGCTTGTCTATCGTGAAGCGCCTGTGTGATTTAGTGGATGCCAAGGTTCACGTTTCATCGGTGCCAGGTCTGGGCGCGTGTTTTACCGTGACGACTTCATATCCGTGTGCGGGGAGCGCGACCGAACTGCCGTTCTCATCTGTGTCAAGCACCCCTGCCGGTGCGCGTTTGCAGCTCCAAGGAAAAGTGGTCGCGGTGATTGAAGACGACCCCGTTGTTTGTCAGGCATACCGACAAACCTTGGCCCGTGCTGGTGCTTTGGTCGTTGTGCTTTCCGAAGAGCTGGAGTTGAGGCAAGAGGAGCTCTGTGAAATTGATCGTATTGATCTCATCATCAGCGATTACCGGCTCCGAATGACACAGGGGGATGTCGTGATCCAGCAGCTGCGTGAGTCATTCAATGTCGATATACCCGCCATCATCATCACCGCAGACACATCTCCTGAGCACATTGAATATTTTGAAGGTTTGAAAATCCCCGTGCTTCATAAACCGGTCAGTTTCCGGCAGGTGATGCTGGTGGCTGAACGCTTGCTTGAGGATGCAAATCATCGACAATTGAGTGCAGAGTCTGCGTGAGACTCTCGTGTTCATAAGGCGGCTTGTTTTTCTATAGAACTTCAGAACCCGGTGATTCGCATCCACAGCAAGTTTTCCTATGAATCTGCACCGCATTGACCTCGTTTCGCTGTCCCTCTTCAATCTGGTGGCCCGCACCGGCAGCATCAGCCAGGGCGCGGAGCTGGCCATGCTGGCCGTGGGTGCGGCCAGCAAACGTGTGACCGATCTGGAGGCCACGTTTGGCGTGCCTTTGCTGGAGCGGCATTCGCGTGGCGTCAAACTCACGCCCGCGGGCGAGGCGCTGTACCAGCATGTGCAGCGCATACTGGGCGACGTGGACCAGATGAGTGCCGACCTGTCGGACCATGCGCGGGGCCTGCTGGGCGTGGTGCGGCTGTGGGCCAACACCTCAGCCGTGACGCAGTTTTTACCGGGTGATCTGGCCCGCTTTGCGCAGCTGCAGCCGGGCATCCGTATCGAACTCAACGAGGCCGACAGCCACGAGGTGGTGATGGCTGTGCTGGACGGACGCGCCGATCTGGGCATTTTTGCCGACCGCACGCCGACCCTGGGCCTGCAGACCCAGGCGTATCGGCGTGACCGGCTGGTGCTGGTGGTGCCGCCAGGCCATGCGTTGGCGCGGCGCAAGAAGATGGCTTTTGCCGATGCGGTGGATTACGACTTTGTGAGTTTGACCCAGGCCACATCGCTGGCGCAGCGTCTGGCGCTGGAAAGTGGGCAGATGAGCAAACCGCTGCGCATCCGCATCCATGTGCGCAGCTTTGATGCCATGTGCCAGATGGTGGCCTCGGGCCTGGGGATTGCGGTGTTGCCCGAAGTGGCGGCTTTGCCACTGTGCCAGGCCTTGGGTTTGCGGCTGATCGAACTGACCGATGGCTGGGTGGAGCGCGAACTGCTGCTGGGTGCCCGCGACTTGGGGGCTCTGGCGCGTCCAGTCCGCTTTCTGCTGGACCATCTGGTGTCCTGCCGAGGTTGAGCCGGGGGATGTGTTTGAGCTTTCGCGGATCGCGAAAGCTCGTTTGACGTTCTGCTCATTTCCCAAAAGCGATCTTCTTTCTAGACTGCAGGGCATCCTCATTCATGGCTGCTGCAGCGATGCAAACGACCTCTTCCCCGCGAACCCTGTTCGACAAACTCTGGCAAAGCCATTTGGTTGATCAGACCGACGATGGCGAATCCCTGATCTATGTGGACCGCCATCTGGTCTACGAAGTGACCAGCCCGCAAGCCTTTGAGGGCCTGCGCCTGTCGGGTCGCCAACCCTGGCGCCCCGAAACGACGATCGCCGTGGCCGACCACAATGTGCCGACCACGGCCGCCCAGCGCACGTCAGTGGACGCCATTGAAGACCCGCTGTCGCGTGCCCAGGTGCGCCAGCTGGGCACCAATTGCCAGGAATTTGGCATCACTTTCCACGGCCTGGGCCAAAAGACGCAGGGCATCATCCATGTGGTCGGGCCGGAGCAGGGCGCGACCTTGCCAGGCATGACGGTGGTGGCGGGCGACTCGCACACCAGCACGCACGGTGCTTTTGGTGCCCTGGCCTTTGGCGTGGGCACCTCGGATGTGGAGCATGTGTTGGCCACGCAGTGTCTGGCCATCCGACCCATGCAGCGCATGCGGGTGAATGTGGACGGCCAGCTGGCCCCTGGCGTGTTGGCCAAGGACCTGGTGCTGCACATCATCGGTGTGCTGGGCACGGCAGGCGCCACCGGTTTCGCCATCGAGTTTGCAGGCAGCGCCATCCGCAGCCTGAGCATGGAGGGGCGCATGACCCTGTGCAATATGGCCATCGAAGCCGGGGCCCGTGTGGGCCTGGTGGGGGTGGACGACAAGACGGTGGACTACCTGCGCGGTCGCCCGCAGGCCCCGCAGGGCGAGCAGTGGAACGCTGCCGTGGCCGCCTGGCGCACCCTGGTAAGCGACGAGGGGGCTGTGTTTGACCGCGAGCTGGCCATCGATGCCAGCGCGCTGCAGCCCATGGTCACCTGGGGCACTTCGCCCGAGATGGTGGTGGGCATCGACGGGTGTGTGCCCGACCCGGCGGCCGAGTCTGACGCAGTGCGCCGTGCCAGCATGCAGGCCGCACTTGGCTACATGGGCCTGCAGCCTGGCACGCCCATGCGCGAGATCGCCATTGACAAGGTGTTCATCGGCTCCTGCACCAATGCCCGGATCGAAGACTTGCGCGTCGCAGCCAGCGTGGTTGCAGGTCGGCACGTGGCCGCCAACGTCGTGCAGGCGCTGGTGGTGCCGGGCTCGGGCCTGGTCAAGGCGCAAGCCGAAGCCGAAGGGCTGGACAAAATCTTTACGGCAGCCGGACTCGAATGGCGCGAGCCGGGTTGCTCCATGTGCCTGGGCATGAACGACGACCGCCTCTCGCCCGGTGAACGCTGCGCGTCCACCAGCAACCGCAACTTTGAAGGCCGCCAGGGCCCCGGCGGGCGCAGCCATCTGCTGAGCCCCGCGCTGGCCGCTGCCGCCGCCATTGCAGGCCGACTGGCCCGTGTGGAAGAACTGGAAGACCTGGAGGTGAGCGCATGAGACCGTTTATCCAGCTGCAATCCCTGGTGGTGCCGATTGACCGTGTCCATGTGGACACCGACGCGCTGATTCCGAAGCAGTTCATGAAGTCCATCCGCCGCACCGGCTTTGGCGACAACCTGTTTGACGAGTGGCGCTACCTGGACCGTGGCGAGCCGGGGCAGGACGCCTCGCAGCGCCCGCGCAACCCGGCGTTCGCGCTGAACCAGGCGCGCTATGCGGGGGCTCAAATCCTGCTGGCGCGGGAGAACTTTGGTTGCGGCTCCAGCCGTGAGCATGCCGTATGGGCTTTGAACGATTACGGCATCCGTGTGTTGCTGGCACCGCGTTTTGCCGACATCTTCTTCAACAACTGTTTCAAGAATGGCTTGCTGCCCATCACGATGTCTGGCGAACTGATCGAGCAGCTGTTCAACGAGGTGGCGTACAACCCCGGCTACACCCTGACGGTGGACCTGCCCTCGCAGACCATCCGCTCTTCGACAGGCATGTCGATCTCGTTTGACATCGACGCCACACGCAAGCGCCGCCTGCTCGAAGGACTCGATGACATCGGCATCACCCTGCACAATGCAGAGCGCATCCGGGCTTATGAGGCGCGCCAGCGCGTGGCCAGCCCCTGGCTTTTCAACTGACCGATTTCCAAAGAGGAGAACCCCATGTTCCAACAACGCAGAACCCTTCTGGCCCTGGCCCTGTGTTTGGCCGCAGGCACCGCACTGGCCGACGACAAATACCCCAGCAAACCCGTCACGGTCATCGTGCCGCAGGCCGCCGGTGGTGCCAACGACGCGATTGCCCGTGTGATCGCCCAAAAACTGACCGAACAACTTGGCCAGTCCTTCATCGTCGACAACCGCACCGGCGCTGGGGGCAATGTGGGCACCGTGGCGGCCGCACGCGCCAAGGCCGACGGCTACACGCTGATGGTCACGGCCGACAGCTCCATGGTCATCAACCCTTCGCTCTACAAGAGCACCGGCTTTGACCCGATCAAGGACTTTGAGCCCGTGGGTACCGTGGCCACCGCCGGTTACGTGCTGGTGGCCAACCCGGCATTCCCCGCCAAAAACACGGCAGAACTGATTGCCATGGCCAAGCAGCAGCCGGGCAAGATCAACATCGGCTCGGCCGGCAACGGCACGCTCAACCACCTGATCGGTGAAATGCTGGGCAAGGCCACAGGTATCGATCTGGTGCACATCCCCTACAAGGGTTCTTCGGCGGCGGCCACCGATCTGGTGGCCGGCCAGGTGCAGGTGTCGGTGCAGAGCTTGCCTTCGTCGATTGCCTTCATCCGTTCGGGCAAGATGAAAGTGCTGGGCGTGGTCAATCAAAAGCGCCTGCCCGCGCTGCCTGACGCCCCCACGATTGGTGAAACCGTCAAGGGCTTTGGCACCACGCCCTGGTACGGCGTGTTTGCACCCGCTGGCACACCCAAAGCCATCGTGACGCAGCTCAACGCGGCGATCGCCAAGGCGCTGGAATCGAAAGACGCCCAGGAGCGTCTGGCCGGTGTGGGCTGCGAACCCTACAAGTCCACGCCCGAGCAATTTGGCCAGCTGGTGCGTGACGATCTGCCCCGCTGGGCCAAGATCGTCAAGGAATCCGGCGCGACGATCGATTGAGGAGCCGCCAGATGAACATGCCGCAACTCACGCCAGGTGCCTTGAAGGGCCTGCGCGTGGTCGAAATGGGCCAGCTGATTGCTGGTCCGTTTTCAGCCAAGACGCTGGGTGATTTTGGTGCTGATGTCATCAAGATCGAGCCGCCCGGCAAGGGCGATCCGCTGCGCAACTGGCGCTTGCTGCAGGACGGCACCTCCGTCTGGTGGCAGGTGCAGTCGCGCAACAAGCGCTCGATTGCGCTGGACCTGCGCAATCCCGAAGGCCAGGACATCGCCCGCCAGTTGATTGCCCAGGCCGATGTGCTGATCGAAAACTTCCGTCCCGGCACGCTCGAAGGTTGGGGCATGGATTACGACACCCTGTCCAAAGCCAACCCCGGCCTGGTGATGCTGCGCATCTCGGGCTACGGCCAGACCGGCCCTTACCGTGATTTGCCGGGCTTTGGTGCGATTGGCGAAGCCATGGGCGGCTTGCGCCACCTGACGGGCGAGCCGGACCGCATTCCGGTGCGCTGCGGCATCTCGATTGGCGACACGCTGGCCGCGCTGCACGGCACCATCGGTGTGCTGATGGCGCTCTACCACCGCAAGGTCAACGGGGGGCAGGGTCAGGTGATCGATGTGGCGCTCAACGAAGCGGTCCTCAATGTCATGGAGAGCCTGATTCCCGAGTACAGCGCTTTTGGCGCGGTGCGCGAGCCGGCCGGTTCGGCCCTGCCAGGCATTGCCCCGTCCAACGCTTACCGCTGCCTGGATGGCGTGGTGCTGATTGCCGGCAATGGCGACAGCATTTTCAAGCGCCTGATGCAGCTGATGGACCGCGATGATCTGGGCAACGACCCGGCGCTGGCCAACAACGCGGGCCGTGTGGCCCGCGTGCAGGAGCTGGACGCCGCCATCGAAGCCTGGACGCAAAGCCGCAGCGTGGCCGAGGTGCTGGCCGCGTTGGGCGAGTCCAGCGTGCCGGCTGGCCGCGTCTACACCGCCAAAGACATCGTGGAAGACCCGCACTACCGCGCCCGTGACATGATCCTGAAGCAGCAGACCCGTGACGGCCACGAGATCGAAGTACCCGGCATCGTGCCCAAGCTGATGGGCACCCCCGGGCAGGTGCGCAACTCGGCCCCCAAGCTGGGTGACGACACCGACGCGGTGCTGGCCGAACTGGGCATGAACGCTGAAACGATTGCCCAATTGCGCAACAACAAGGTGGTGGCATGAACACGAATGTCTGGCAAGGCGCAGGGCGCCGCATCCACATGCAGGAAGTGGGCACACGCGATGGCCTGCAGGCCGAAGCCGCTTTTGTGCCGACCGCAGACAAGATCGCGCTGGTCAATGCGCTGTCCGAAGCTGGTCTGGCCAAGATCGAGGTGACGTCCTTCGTCTCGCCCAAGGCGATTCCGGCGCTGCGCGACGCCGAGCAGGTGCTGCGCGAAATCCGCCGTGTGCCTGGTGTGGTCTACACCGCGCTGGTGCCCAATGTGCGTGGTGCCGAGCGGGCGGTGGAGTCCAAGGCCGACGAGCTGAATCTCGTCATGTCGGCCAGCGAAAGCCACAACCTGTCGAATCTGCGCATGACGCGTGAACAGTCCTTTGCCGGACTGGCCGATGTGGTCAAGGCGGTGCAAGGCACGGGCGTGGCGATCAATGTCTCGCTGTCGTGCGCCTTTGGTTGCCCGATGGAGGGCGATGTGCCGATGCCCGTGGTGCTGGACTGGTGCCGTCGCTTCGTGGACGAGTTGGGCGCAGGGGGCGTGACCCTGTGCGACACCACCGGCATGGCTTACCCCACGCAGGTCGCTGAGCTGACCCGTGCCTTCCGCGAGCGCTGGCCCGCGCAAGAGCTGACCTTGCATTTCCACAACACGCGCGGCATGGGTCTGGCCAATGTGCTGGCGGCCATCGATGCGGGGGCGGACCGCTTTGACGCTTCGTTTGGCGGCATTGGCGGCTGTCCCTATGCGCCGGGGGCTTCGGGCAATGTCTGCACCGAAGAGATGGCCCACGCGCTGGCCCTGATGGGGTACGACACGGGCATTGATTTGCCCCGGCTGATGGCAGCGGCTGGCGCACTGCCTGCGCTGATTGGCCATGATGTGCCCAGTCAGATCCTCAAGGCCGGACGTCGGCTGGATTTGCATCCGAGGCCTGCCGACTTTGATGACATCGCTGCCCGCGCAGCGAGTCGCTGAAGTGTCATGGGGGTGCTACACGGCGGGCTCAAATCCTCCACTCTTTGACGCACGCGATGTGGACTGTGGCAGACTGCCTGAGCCGTTATTGCGAAACCTGACTGAGACATCGCCATGAACACATCCGCTGACCCGAAAACATGGGCAGACCGCATCGCACCGCTGGCGGTGCAGGGCCGTCTGGTCTGGCATGCGGTGGTCGATGTGGCCGAGCGCGAGTCCTGGGGCATGGGCCCGCGTGGCGAGCGCTGGTGCGTGCCGATTTTGGGTGGCCAGTTCTGGGGTGCCGAAGGCTTTGAGGCGTTTCATGGCACGGTGTGCACGGGCGGCGCCGACCGGCAAACCCTGCGCCCGGACGGCATCAAGGAGCTGGAGGCCCTGTACGAGATGCGCACCCACGATGGCGCCATCATCACCGTGCACAACCAGGTGCTGATCGATGAAAGCGTGCAGCCCGAGCGCTATGCCCGCTCCTGCATCCGCGTCACAGCCCCCGAAGGACCTTACGCATGGCTCAACCGCCGCCTGTTTGTCGGCACGCTGCTGACTCTGCGACCCGAGCGTCAGGCGGTATTGATCCGCGGCTACATGCTTTGAGTGAGCCGCGTCAGGTTTGACCGATGGGCCAATCCCCGGCGACCTGACGAAGGGCCTCGGTCAGCTGCTGCGCCGTTGGTCCGGGCTTGGCCACGCTGAGCCTGATGATGCCCAGTGGGGGTAGCTCCATGGGCAATGCGATGGGCAGCACATGGGCCAGCCCTTGTAACTGCAAAGACCGCCCCACATTGCGCGCCACAAAGCCCACCGCCCCCAGGGCTTGCACATGGCTGAGCGTGACCACCAGGGAGGTGGTTTCCACACAATCGGTGGGCGGGTTCAGTCGGTTCTTGTAGAACAGCTGGTGCAGTTTGGTGCGCGTGGTGGCCCAGGGCGGCGGCATGACCCAGCGCTGCACTTGCAGCTGCGCCCAGCTCACCCGTTTGAGGCTGGCAAGTGGGTGCTGAGGTGCGCAGATCAGGCACATGGGTTCCTGGCACAGCGCTTCGGTGTGCAGGTCCGGGGCGGCGTAACCCGGCTCCAGCCGCCCGACGATCAGGTCCAGCTCGCCCATGCGCAGCCGCGGCAGCAGGCGGGTCAGATCACCTTCTTCCACCAGCACCGTGGCCGCGGGCATGGCCTGCTTGAAACGGACCATGGCCTGCGTCAGCAGCACCGGGGTGGCCACCACCATGGTGCCCACGTTCACACGACCGGTCGAACCGTTCTGCGAGGTCTGCAGGGCATCGCGGGTTTTTTCGTATTCAGAGATCACGCGGCGGGCAAAGGCGATGACGGTCTGCCCTGTGGTCGTCGGCTCGGTGCCCTTGGTGGAGCGGTCGAACAGTGTGGCCTCGAACATGCGCTCGATCTCGCCCAGCGTCTTGGACACCGCAGGCTGACTCACCGACAGGAATTCGGCGGTGCGTCCCAGGTGGCGGAACTGGTCCAGCGCGATCAGCAGCTGCAGGTGTTTGAGCTTGAGGTTGGAGCGCAGGACACGGTCAATGGCGGTGGTCATCCATTACTTTTTTGACATGAAGTGTTCATCTTATTTCATGTTTGCCTCATGGTGAATGGCGACACAATGGCCAGGTATCCAGACCACTGGACACCACAACAGGAGACTCCCCATGCGCATGAACCGCCGCCAGTTCCACCTCAGCCTTGTGGGCAGTGCCCTCAGCGCCGCCTTGCCCTTGAGCGTGCGGGCTTCGGGCTTTCCCGAAAAGCCCTTGACCTTCATCTGCCCCTGGCCTGCGGGTGGCACCGCGGACCAGACCATGCGCGCCTTGTGCGCTGCCGCGTCCAAAGAGCTGGGCCAGCCGATTGCGGTGGAGAACAAGGTGGGTGCGTCCGGCATGATCGGTCTCAAGGCCCTGGCCTCGGCCAAGCCCGACGGCTACACCATCGGCCAGATTCCAATTTCGGTGACACGCTTTTCGCAGCTGGGCACGGTGCAGATCGACCCGCTCAAGGACCTGACCTACCTGGCGCGCACCTCGGGGCAGGTCTTTGGCATCGCGGTGCAAGCGGGCAGCCGCTTCAAGACCTTGCAGGACCTCGTCAAGGAAGCCCAGGCCAACCCCGGCAAGATCACCTATGCGCATGCGGGGGTGGGCGGCGCCACCCATGTGGGCATGGAAGAGTTCGCCATGGCTGCCGGCATTCAGCTTGTGCAGATCCCCTACAAGGGCGGCTCCGAAGCCCTGCAGGCCGTGTTGGGCGGGCATGTGGATGTGCTGGTCGATTCGTCTTCCTGGGCTCCGCATGTGGAGGCCGGCAAGCTGCGTCTGCTGGCCACCTGGGGCGAACAGCGCCCGGCCCGCTTCAAAGATGTGCCTACGCTCAAGGATGCGGGTTACAACCTGGTGGTCGATGCGCCCAACGGCATCGGCGCGCCCAAGGGCCTGGACCCGGCCATCACGGCGCGCCTGCGCCAGGCTTTCCGCGTTGCCGTGGCCAGCACCGAATTCAGGCAGTCTTGTGACAAGATCGACGCGCCCGTGCTCTACCTGGATGGCCCCGACTACGAAAAATATGTGGGGCAGGTCTACCGCAAGGAAACCATGCTCATTGAGCGCCTCAAACTCAAGGAACTCCTGAAGTCCTGAACCCGATGTCCCTGATCCAGCTTCATTCCAACGACAACGTCCTGGTGGCCAAGGCCCCACTGGCCATTGGCCAGGAGGCCAGCGGCTGGGGCATCCGCGTCAAGGCGCAGGTGCCCGCCGGCCACAAGATCGCCCTGCGTGACATCGCCACTGGCGAGCGCATCCTCAAATACAACACCGAGATCGGCGTGGCCACACGGCCGATTGTGGCGGGTGAGCATGTGCACGGCCACAACATCGCGCTGGCGGACTTCTACCATGAGCCCGGTTTCGGCGAAGACGTGCGCCCGGTGGACTATTTGCCGTCAGAGCAGCAGGCCCGCTTCATGGGCTTTGTGCGGCCCGACGGACGCGTGGGTACACGCAACTTCATCGGCCTGTTTTCTTCGGTCAACTGTTCGGCCACGGTGATCCACAAGATCGCCGCGCACTTCACGCCCGAGCGGTTGGCCGCCTTTCCGAATATCGACGGTGTGGTGGCTTTTGCGCAGACCACGGGCTGCGGTATGGCCTCGCCCAGCCCGCACTTCGACCTGCTGCGCCGCACGATAGCGGGCTATGTGCGCCACCCCAACCTGGCGGGTGCGCTGATCGTGGGTCTGGGCTGCGAGCGCAACCAGGTGGCCGATCTGGTCGAGAGCCAGCAGCTGCAACCCGGCTCGCTCATGCGCACCCTGGTCATGCAGGACAGCGGCGGCACGCGGGCATCCATTGCCGCTGGCATCGCTGCCGTGGAAGGCATGCTGGAACAGGCCAACCAGGCGCGGCGCGAACCGGTGAGCGCCAGTCACCTGAGCATCGGCCTGGAATGCGGCGGCTCGGATGGCTTCTCGGGCATCACCTGCAACCCGGCGCTGGGCGCGGCCATGGACATCCTGGTGCGCCACGGCGGCACCGCCATCCTGTCGGAGACGCCCGAAATCCATGGCGTGGAGCACATGCTCACGCGCCGGGCCGTCTCGCCCGAGGTCGGCCAGAAGCTGCTGGACCGCCTGGCCTGGTGGACCGAATACACCGCTGGCACCAATGTGCAGTTCAACGGCGTGGTCGGCCACGGCAACCAGCAAGGCGGCCTGGCCAACATCTTTGAAAAATCGCTGGGTTCGGCCATGAAGGCCGGCACCACACCGCTGCAAGCCGTCTACGAATACGCCGAACCCATCACGCAAAAGGGCTTCGTCTTCATGGACTCGCCCGGTTACGACCCGGTGGCCGCCACCGGCCAGATCGCCAGCGGCGCCAACCTGATCTGCTTCACCACCGGGCGCGGTTCGATGTTCGGCTCCAAACCGGCGCCGACCCTCAAGCTGGCCAGCAACACCGCCATGTACGAGCGCCTGAGCGAAGACATGGACATCAACTGCGGCACCATCCTGGACGGCCAGCACAGCGTGCAGGAGATGGGGCAGATCATTTTTGACGCGATACTGCGCCATGCCAGTGGCGAGCCCACCTGCAGCGAACAGCTCGGGCTGGGCGACCACGAATTCATTCCCTGGCACCTCGGTGTCGTGAGCTGAACATGTCCAACTCCTTCAAGTCATCGTTGAAAGAACGCGCCCAGATTGGTCTGTGGCTGTCGCTGGCCAACGCCTACAGCGCCGAAGTCTGCGCCACCGCCAGCTACGATTGGCTGCTGATCGACGGCGAACACGCGCCAAACAACGTGCAGACCACGCTGCAGCAACTGCAGGCGGTGGCACCGTATGCGGCACAGCCCGTGGTGCGCGCCGTCACGGCCGATGTGGCGCTGATCAAGCAGCTGCTGGACATTGGCGTGCAGAACCTGCTGGTGCCCATGATCGACACGCCCGAGCAGGCCCGCGACATGGTGCGCGCCACCCGCTATCCGCCCGACGGCATCCGCGGTGTGGGTGCGGCGGTGGCCCGTGCCTCGCGCTGGGGGCTCAACAGCCAGTACCTCGACCAGGCCAATGACGATGTTTGCCTGTTGGTGCAGGCCGAAACCAGCACCGCACTCGGCCACCTCGAAGCCATCTGTGCGGTGGACGGCGTGGATGGTGTCTTCATCGGCCCGGCCGATCTGGCTGCATCCCTGGGGCACCGTGGCAACCCCTCGCACCCCGAGGTGCAGGCGGCGATTGACAACGCGATCCGCACCATCGTGCGCAGCGGCAAGGCCGCGGGCATTCTGACGGGCGATGTGAAACTGGCCAAACACTACCTGACGCTGGGCGCCCGCTTTGTGGCGGTGGGCATCGATGTGACGCTGCTGGCGCAGTCCAGCCGCAAGCTGCTGCAGGAGTTCCGGTGAGGGGAGGTGACCGATCATGAAGTCCCCCATCTCCATCGTCGATGTGGACCGTCCGGACACCTGGACCCGCTACAAGGCGGGCCTGTGCGACAGTTGCGCCGCCAACTGCTGCACCATGCCGGTGGAAGTCAAGCTGCCCGACCTGGTGCGGTTGCAGCTGGTGGACGCCTTTGAGGCCGAGCATGAAGCCCCCAAACAGATTGCCAAGCGCCTGAGCAAGGCGGGCCTGATCGAACACTTCAATTTCAAGAACAGTATCTTCACACTGTCTCGTCGGGCCAGCGGCGATTGCCAGTTCCTCGATGCCACCACGCGGCGCTGCACGGTCTACGAGCTGCGCCCCAACACCTGCCGTTTGCACCCGCAGGTGGGGCCAAGGCCCGGGCATTGCCCTTACGGCTTGCTGCGTACCCGAGGCAAGTGAAGCAGGGTTTTACCAGCGGACTTTGCCGCTGCCGATGTCCATCACCATGCGTGTGGACAGGTACAACCTGGGCGCGATCGAGTCGATGAAGACATACTCTTCGGTGTTGGCGTGGGCACCATAGCCGCGCAGGCCAAAACTCTCCAGCACGCCCCCCTTGGGGCGCAAACCGGCAAAGGCCGCATCGGTACCTCCGCCTGTGGCGCGCTCGGCAATCTGGATGGTCTGGCCGATTTCCTGGTAAAGGTTCCTGGCGTGCTGCGCCATCACGCGTGAGGCGTCATTGGCGACAAAGGCTGGACGGCTGCGGTAAAAGTCGATTTCAACCTGGGTGTCGGGGATCAGCTTGTCCTTGATGGATTGCTGCAGCGCCGCTTCCATGATGTCCAGATCTTGATTGGTCAAGGAGCGCACATCGGCAATGGCCTCGGCCGATGCCGGGATGACGTTGCGCACATCGCCGCCCCGGGCCACGGTCCAGTTGATGTGCAGGCCCTTGGATTTGTCGCCGAACTGGCGGGACTTGAGCATCTGGTGTGACATCTCGTAGATCGCATTGCGGCCTGCATCCGGGTTCGATCCTGCATGAGAGGCCTTGCCAGTCACCTTCATCTCGACAATGGCGATGCTGCTGGTGGCCAGGCGCACCATGTCCTTGTCAAAGCCGCCCCCCTCAAAGGACATCACCGCATCGTATTCACCGCCCAGTTTGACCAGCAGGGCGCTGGAACCCGCGGAACCCACCTCCTCATCGCCATTGATGGCCACGGCCAGTTCGGCGTAATCGTCGTAACCCATGTCCTGCAGCATCTTGACGGTGTGCAGGATCAGCGCCACACCGGCTTTGTCGTCGGCAATCGCCAGGCCATAGGCCTTGTTGCCATCGATGCGAAACGGCTGCTTGGCGGCCATGCCCTTGAGGTACACCGTGTCCATGTGGGCGATCAGCAGGACCTTTTTCTGGCCCTTGCCTTTCTTGGTGGCGTACACCACCGAGCCGAGTTTGGCGCCTTTGAGCTGGGGGTGGTTGGCCGGTGCCTGTGTCGGGAGGGTTTGAACGGCCATGCCCATCTGCTGCAAGCGGGTGGCGACCAGCGTGGCGACTTTCTCCAGCCCTTCGAGATCGCGGCTGCCCGACTCGATGGACACCAGATCCTTGAGCGTGCCCAGCAGGGGCTGGGTTTGCGCTTTGGCCATGTCATGGACCTGTGCAGGTGTTTGTGCCGCAGCCCAGGGCGCGCTCAAGGCCACGAGCAGCGACAAAGCAGCCTGTCGCAGCGGTTGTCGGCGCAGCAAAGGGGCGGTAGGCACAGTCATGGGTATGTCTTTCAGGTGAAGTCAGTTTGAAACGTCGTGCAGCATGGCGCCGTCGTCGTGCAAGGCACCGCTGCGCTGCAGATCGGCCAGCATCATGTCCAGCCAGGTGGTGCGGTCCATACCTGTGCCGTATTGCTGGTGCAGGTTGACCAGGTAAGGCATGCCCAGCGCCCAGGCCCGAAAGTCGGACTTGGCAATGCGGCCAAACTCGAGCAGCTTGAACTTGAGCAGCACTTTGGCGCTGTAGCGGGCATGTTTTTCAGGTGTTCTGACAAAGGCGTCGAGTTTTTGGCGGGCCCATGCCAGGGCCTCGGCCACATTCGCAAACACTGCGCCATGTCCCGGAATCACCAGCGCCGGGTTCAGCCGCTCGATCAGGTCCAGGCTGTCCGCCACTTCGGCAAAGGCGGCCACCCCCATCAGCTCGGGAAATACCACACCAAAACCGTTTTGCCACAGGGCATCGGCAGAAATCAGCAGGCGGTGTTCCGGGGCGAACAGGATCACCGAGTCGGGGTCGTGCCCCGGTGCGGCATGGACTTGCCACTCGGTGCCCGCCCAACGGTGTGACGAACCGGGCTCCAGCAGTCCGGTGAGCCGGAACGGAGGACAGTTCTGCCCGGTGGACTCGTAGCTGAGTGCTTCGTCACGCCAGGCCTGCACGTCATCGGCCATGCCGGGCGGAATCAGGGTCTGCAGATCGGGGTAATGCTGCTGCAAAGCGGCGTTGCCGCCGCAATGGTCGCTGTGCAGGTGCGTGTTGACCAGCCGGTCGAGTGGGCGCGGACCCAGGGCCTGCTGGATCAGGGCCAGCGTCTGCGCACTGTGGCTCACATAGCCGCTGTCGACCAGCGTGGCACTGTCGGCGTCGGTCAGCAGGATGTTGTTGGACGAGAGCCAGCCGCGTTCAAAAACCTGAACGCCAGGCGGCAGCAAAGGCGCACTGGGCATGGCGCGACTTATTTGCCGCTGCGCAGCTCGCGCCGCAGGATCTTGCCCACATTGGTTTTTGGCAACTCGTCACGGAACTCGATGTACTTGGGGCGCTTGTAGCCGGTGAGGTTGTCGTGACAGAAGCGTGCCACGGCCTCTTCGGTCAGCAGCGGGTCGTTGCGCACCACGAACACCTTGATGGCCTCGCCCTGCATGCTGTCGCTCACGCCCACGGCGGCGCACTCCACCACGCCCGGACAGGTCGAGATCACGTTTTCCAGCTCGTTGGGGAAGACGTTGAAGCCGCTGACAATGATCATGTCCTTCTTGCGGTCCACGATGCGGGTGAAGCCTTGCTCGTCCATGACGCCGATGTCGCCCGTGCGCATGAAGCCATCGGCCGTGAAAGTCTTGGCGTTCTCTTCGGGCTGGTTGTAATAGCCCGGCATGATGTTGGGGCCCTTGATGCAGATCTCGCCCGATGCGCCTTGAGGCAGGCTGTTGCCTTCATCGTCCTTGATGGCGATGTCGATGCTGGGCAGTGGCAGGCCGATGGTGCCGCTGAAGTGTGTTTGCGTGACGGGGTTGTTGGTGCCGATGGCGCAGGTCTCGCTCATGCCCCAGCCTTCGATCATGGCACTGCCCGTGGCCGCCTGCCAGCTGCGCGCCGTGCCCTCGGACGCGGCCATGCCGCCCGCCTGCGTCAAGCACAGGGGCGAAAAATCCACCGTCTTGAACATGGGGTGCTGCATCAAGGCGTTGAACAGCGTATTCACGCCCGCAAAGATGTGGAAGGGGCGTTGCTTGAGCACTTCGATGAACTTGCCGAAGTCACGGGGATTGGGGATCAGCGTCAGGTGCGAGCCTTGGCGGATGGCCAGAAATGCGAGTGTCAGCGCAAAGATGTGGTACAGCGGCAGCGCCGCAATCGAGTTGACTTTGCGCAGATCCCCCATCTTGGCCAGAGCCGGGTTGAACCAGGCCTCGGCCTGCAGGATCGCGGCCACCAAGTTGCGGTGTGTGAGCACGGCACCTTTGGACAGGCCGGTGGTGCCGCCTGTGTATTGAAGAAAGGCCACGCTGTCGAGTGATTGCGGTACCGTCTTGAGTGACAGACTGCGGCCTTGTGCAATCACTTTTTTGAACGGAGTCACTGTGCGGCCATTGTTCAGTGGCAATTCGAACTCGGGCACCATTTTGGCCAGATGCCTGACGGCGAAGGTCATCCAGCGGCCATACCAGGGGCCGAGCAGATCACCGATGGATGCGACCACCGTGTGCTGGATCTGGGTTTTTTCGATCACCTCTTGCAAAGTGGCCGCAAAGTTTTCGAGGATCACGATGGTCGTGGCACCGGAGTCGCGCAGCTGGTGTTCCAGCTCGCGTGCGGTGTAGAGCGGGTTGACGTTCACGCAGGTGTAGCCGGCGCGCAAAATGCCGGCCATCGTCACGGCAAACTGGGGCAGGTTGGGCAGCATGATGGCCACCCTGCTGCCTGCGGGCAGACCTTGGGCTTGCAGCCAGGCGCCCAACGCGCTCGACAGGGTGTCCAACTCGCGGTAACTCATCCAGCGATTCATGCAGACCGAGAAAGGGGCGTCACCATGTTCACGGAATGCCTTTTCCAGCAAGTCGGTCAGCGAGCTGTATTGCTCGGGGTGGATTTCCTGTGCGACACCCGCGGGATAATTTTTGAGCCAGATTTTTTCCATGTACTTCAACTCCGTAACAGAGCGTGATTGTGGCGGCCCTCTGTCTCCAGTGTGAGAGGGCACACCCTTAGCGGGGCTCAAATTCCGTCCCGCAGGCGACAAAATTTCCTGATGATGCCCTGCACATTCAAATCGGTGCAAAATAAGGGAAAACCCTGAATCAAAATGAATTCACCCGCTCCAGCTCACCCCGGATTCCTGCGCCGTCTTTGGCAGCGCCTGTTTTCGGCTTGGGAAATCTCTGGCCGCAAAGACCCAGGCCCTTTGCGTTGGGTGCCTATCCGGCCTTTGTCGCCCCGGCACAAGCCCCGCATTCAAGCCCATCTGGCCTCGTTGTCTGACGATGACCGTTACCTGCGCTTCGGTTATCCGGCCACGGACGAGCACATCCAGCGGTACGTCGAGGGTCTGAATTTCGAGCGCGATGAAATCTTCGGGGTGTTCAACCGCCGCTTGCAACTGGTGGCCATGGCGCACCTGGCTTTTTCGGTCGACCCCCAATGGTCCACCTGTGCTGAATTTGGCGTCTCAGTGGCCGCCAACCAAAGGGGCCGCAGGCTGGGGGGGCGCTTGTTCGAGCGGGCCGTGATGCATGCGCGCAACCAAGGGGTGAGCATGCTGTTCATCCATGCCTTGAGTGAAAACGTGGCGATGCTCAAGATCGCGCGCCATGCCGGCGCCCGGGTGGAGCGCGACGGCAGCGAAAGCGAAGCTTATTTGTCTTTGCCCAAGGCCACGCTTGACACCCAACTCAGCGGTGTGGTGCAGGACCAGATGGCACAGATCGACTACCAGGTCAAATTGCAGGCCAAGCAGTTCCGCCAATGGCTGGGCCTGATGCAGGAAGTGCGCGAAGGTGTACGTGAGGCGCGTCACCACAACGAGCCGACCGACGCGCCTTGACCCTTCTGTCATATGAATCCGCTATCCTAGAGGTTCATTCACAACGGCAAGTCCTGCCCCTGCACTGTGTCAGACCCTCATCCTGCGCGCTCGGCTGAGCGCGAAGATAAACGCGGCTTTTTACAAAAGCTGGCCGAGTTCATCCATCCTGGCCCGGACTCCACCGACGAGCTGATCGAGACTTTGGCCGAGGCCGAAGACAACCACATCATCAACAACGAAAGCCGGTTGATGCTCGAAGGCGTGATCCGCATG
>Ga0213920_1000482_pt1 | contig 31176 bp, 30 predicted proteins | sample McNCre1117MG_FD_161054 | JGI IMG/M metagenome (GOLD analysis project Ga0213920, IMG submission 161054) | Freshwater microbial communities from McNutts Creek, Athens, Georgia, United States - 11-17 MG | ecosystem: Environmental > Aquatic > Freshwater > Creek | place: USA: Georgia | collected...
GGGTGAGTTCTTCGTCGCCAATCAACATCACTTCGTTGGCCGCGCTTTGCACGAGGGCGAGGTGGTCTGCCAAGGTTTTGTCACGGGCTTGGGCAAACACCAAGTTGTTCACCAATGCATCGGTGGCATGCATGTAGCGCAGGCCCGATTCTTTGAAGGCTTTGAGTTCGGCAGCACGTTCAGCGGCAAGTTGATTGGCGAGGTCGATGTGCGCTTGACGAACTGCGGCACGTTCGTGCTGATAGCCTGCCACCCAGCTGCCACCCAATGTGCCCATCACACCAATGACGGCGGCCAACAAGGGAACCAGCCAGTCTTTGCGATCCATAAAAACTCCTGCGCCGTGCAGCTTTGTTGCGATGTGCCACTATAGCCAGAACGATGCAGAAATGAATACCAATCACTTCATCAATTAAGCGGTCACGATCCAGCCTTCCAGCGGGTCACACGCGGGCAGGCCGTAATGTGCGTCGCCCTTCTCGTGCTGAGCTTGCGCCCACGCGGCTTGCACCATGCAGAGCACGGCGTCTAGGCTGTCGCCTGATGCGTCGTCCACCAAGGTGTCGTGCTGGGCATGGGTGAGTTTGAGGCGCAAGCACAAACGAGTTTGGCCGACCTCAAGGGCTTGCAACAGTTGCTTGCGTGCAATCAGGCGCTCTGGCGTTTGTTTGGCTTTGTCATCACTTTTGTAGCTGGTGTTGCCAATCAGCTCACGCGCCAGCAAGCCGGGGTAGGCTTCTAGCGCAACGCGCGATGATTCGGGTGAAGCTGCAGGTGCATGCAAGCGGGGCACAGTCACGCCCGCCTCGATCAGCAAAGGCACACCCGCATGCAGCATGTAGGCCACAGGTGGGTTGACCCATTTCATCGACGGGCTAGAACCCGCGGGCGTGTCGGTGACGCGGTGGGCAAACTTGCCGCCCACGGGGCGTGCATCGCAAAAGGCTTTGAAGGTGGCACGAATGTCAGCACGGCTAAGTGCGCTGTAGTGCTGCATGCAGGCCAACCAATCGGTGGGCCATTGCAGATGCTCGACCAGTTCACGCGGCAGACCAAAGGGCAAGTCAAAACCACCCACCCACGCTTGAGGCTGTTTGAGCCAATCAGCGAAAGAGACCAAGGTGTCAAACCGCAGCAGGCTTTGCAGCTGCACGCGTCCCGCTTTGGCGTGACCCAGCGCCACAACAATGGGTTTGCGTGGGGTGGGGCTGCTGCTGAAGTCGCATCCCACCAAGCAGGCCGAAGCGGTCATGCCAGCCCCAACATCGCCACACCCGCAGCAATGAGCAAGGCACCTAGCACGCGCAACCAACGGTCCCCCTCACCCAACAAGTGGCCACCAATGAGCGCCGCAAAAAGCATAGACACCTCACGCGCAGGTGCCACCAAAGACAAAGGCGCAGTTTGCATGGCATACAAGACCAGCACATACGAGATAGGTGTGACCGTGCCAACGATGAGCGCGTACTTCCACTGCTGACGCCACAGCGTCCAAGCCGCAGGTCGGTCGCGCAACACCGCGGGCGTCAACAAGGCAAAGCGAGCCAAGTTTTCCAAATAGTGCAACAAGACTGGTGACATCAACAGCACCTTCACCGCATAGCCATCCACCACGGTGTAGCTGGCAATGAATAGCCCCGTCAACATGCCATAACGTAGGCCTGCGCGGCGCAGGCGTTGGGATGCCAGCTGCGCGTCATTGACCACATCCACACGTCGCCAATCGGCGATGAGCTTAGGGCCACCCGCGATGAGGAACACACCACTCACCACCCCCGCCACGCCCAACGCACCGATGGACGACATGGATTCGCCCAACCACACCAAGGCCACCAGCGATGACAACAAGGGGCCTGTGCCACGCGCCAAGGGATATACCACGGTCAAATCGGCATGGCGATAGCCGCGTAACAGCACCACAAAGTACAGCACGTGCAACACGCCACTGGCAATGACAAAGCCCCATTCCCATGTACCCCACTGCGGCAACACATCCCATCCGATCCAAACCCCAACGGGCGCCCAAACCACCATGGCAACGCCTGCGGTGAAGCAAGCAAAGCGTGCGTCACCGCCCGCTTTTTTGGCGAGGATGTTCCACAAGGCATGCAGCAGCCCTGCGAGCAAAACAATGGAGAGAGCGTTGGCGCTCAAGCGCTGACCAACAAGCGCGTCAGGCGCGACCGATGATGGACGCGGTGGCCATCAGTTCTTCCAGCAGCGCGAACGACACTTGGCCTGACACACTGTAGGGGTCAAGCTCTGGCGTTTCGGAGTACTTCAACACGATGGAAGGATTGAGTTTGTCCAAGCGCACTTGGCCCATGGTCCAGCCACCAAAGCGGCGTTCGGTGATTTCTTCATAGGCCAACACCACCACATCTTTGTGGCGTGGGTCTTTGACGATTTGGGTGTAGAGCGCATTCACTTGGTTGCGGCCACCTTCGATGGCCTGCAAATAAATGCCACCGCCATAGCACAGTACGCCCGTGATGCCATTGGCCAAGTTGTGCTCGCGTGAGCTGGCCAAGATGGATTCGGTTTGCTCTGGGGTTTCAGGGTGAACGGAGCGGCTCACATACAACAGACGAACGAGCATGGCATCAACCTTTAGGAATCAAAGACAAAAATTCGCGGCGCAAGTTGGGGTCTTTCAAGAAAGCACCGCGCATGACCGAGTTGATCATCTTGCTGTCCATGTCTTTGACGCCGCGCCATGACATGCAGAAGTGGCTGGCTTCCATGACGATAGCCAAGCCATCGGGCTGTGTTTTTTCTTGAATCAAGTCAGCCAGTTGGACCACGGCCTCTTCTTGAATTTGCGGGCGACCCATGACCCATTCGGCCAAGCGTGCGTACTTGGACAAGCCAATCACGTTGGTGCGTTCGTTAGGCAGCACGCCAATCCAAATCTTGCCAATGACGGGACAGAAGTGGTGGCTACACGCGCTGCGCACAGTGATGGGGCCGACGATCATCAGCTCATTCAAATGCTCAGCGTTGGGAAATTCGGTGATGGTGGGCGCGGTGACGTAGCGGCCTTTGAAGACTTCTTGCAAGTACATCTTGGCCACGCGGCGCGCGGTGTCGCCGGTGTTGTGGTCGTGCGCGGTGTCAATCACCAAGCTGTCAAGCACGCCTTGCATCTTGACTTCGACTTCGTCGAGCAAGGCTTCCAATTCACCCGGTTGAATGAACTCAGCGATGTTGTCGTTGCTGTGAAAACGTTTGCGGGCGGCGGTGATGCGCTCGCGAATCTTGACAGAAACGGGCGTGCCTTCGAAGTTGTCTTTTGCAGTCATAGGGATGATGGTATCAGCGAAGCAAAAACCTTACGCCAAGGGCTTACTCAGTAGCGTTTACCCGTCAAAAACACGCCAAAACGCAACACCCACGAGGCACCCCAGTCCACCCACTGCTGCCACCACGGACGGTTAGCAAAGGCATGCGGATCCACTCTGGACGCACCGGTGTCCATGGCCTCGCTCAGGCTGGCTTGCAGGTCTTGCGCAAAGGCAGGGTCGCGCACCACCACATTGGCTTCACGCGCCAAGAGCAAACTGAACGGGTCGAGGTTAGACGACCCCACCGTAGCCCAATGCCCATCGACCACGGCCACTTTGGCATGCAACACGCTGGCGTGGTATTCGTAAATTTCCACGCCTGCTGCCAGCAGCTTGCCATACAGCTGGCGTGAGGCGCGGTAGGGCAAGAAGTATTCGTACTTGCCCTGCAGCAACAAACGCACACGCACACCACGGCGCGCTGCCAAAACCAACGCACGGCGCAAGCGCAAGCCCGGAAAGAAATAGGCACTGGCCAGCACCACGTCATGGCGGGCGGCCCCAATGGCTTTGCGGTATGCCCGCTCAATTTGTGTGCGATGGCGCACGTTGTCGCGCAGCACCAGTTGCACGGTCCCACGCGTGGGCAATTTCAAATCTTGGTCCGCGCTGCGCAGCGCATCGAGTGCGCCTGAAATATCTTGACTACGCAGTTCACGCACAGCCTCGATGCGCGACCAAAGCTGGCTCATGGCGTCATGCACCTGACGCACCAAAGGGCCACGCAAGCTCACCGCATAGTCCAAGCGAGGCAACTGCAAACCACCGGGCACATTGGGGTCGATGAAGTCATCCAAGATGTTGATGCCACCGCAAAACGCCAAGAGTTGATCGACGACACACAGCTTGCGGTGCAAACGCCGCCAGCGGCTGGGCAACCAAAAGCCAAGTCCCGCCAAGGGCGAGTACACACGGCACTGCACACCGGCTTGGTCAAAACGTTGTGCCCACTCAGGGGGCAAAGTGCCCGTTCCCACACCATCCACCACCACGCACACGCGCACACCGCGCTGGGCAGCACGGGCCAGCGAATACCCCACATCAGCGCCTGCACCTGCAAAGTCAAAGATGTAGGTTTCTAAAAGTACCTCATGTTGAGCGCGGTCCACCGCCTCCATCAAGGCCGCAAACAAAGCCACGCCGCTGCGCAACAAACGCGTGTCATGTGCGGCGTGCTGAGCGCTCATGGGGCGTCCCACGCAAACTCCACCAGCAATGGCAAGTGGTCAGACATGCGACCCCAAATCGGGCCGCGCGGCACATGCGTGGCCACGCGATGCACACCGCGCGCATACACATGGTCCAGTTGCGCCAGCGGCAAACGCGATGGGTAGGTGGGATATTGCTTGCCCATGTTGGTGTACAAGCCCACCGTGGCCATCATGCGCGACACCGCGCTGCCCCAGTCGTTGAAATCACCTGCCACCAACAGCGGTGCGTCGGCAGGCACTTCACGCGCAATGAAATCGTGCAGTTGCTGCGTTTGACGCAAACGGCTGCCCGGCAAAAGACCCAAATGAATCACAATCACATGCACCTCACGCGCTTGCATCTGCAAGGTGACGTGCAACAAACCACGCTGCTCCAAGCGGTGGTCCGACATGTCTTCATGGGCGTGCTCCAGCACGGGCCATCGACTCAGCAGCGCATTGCCATGCTCACCGTGCTTGGTGATGGCGTTGGTGCGGTACACCGGTGTGTAGCCCTCGGGCGCTAAAAATTCAGCTTGGCCTTGATCCGGCCAGCGCTTGAAACGACGGGCTTGCTGACGATTGAATGCACGCACTTCTTGCAAGCACACGATGTCGGCATCAAACTGCTCCACTGCATGACCGAGGTTGTGAATTTCAAGGCGGCGTGCGGGGCCTAGGCCTTGCACGCCTTTGTGGATGTTGTAAGTAGCGACTTTGAATGTTTTCATGATCTACGCATAAGTGTGCCTCAACAGACGGTCGTTACTGGCAAGCCCACTCTATGATGCCGCCATGCTCACCCCACTCGACAACTTACCCATCTGGCGCGCTGAAAGCGGCGCATCCGCCCCACGTCGTGTGGTGGCCGCTGACGACACCATGTCGGCCGATACCGCCTACCGACTCGCTTGCGAGGGCACAGGGTTGTTGTGGCAAGGGGACTTTCACAACGCGCGCCAACTGTTGCAAGCCTTGGCTCGTCGCACAGAGCGCAAGCCTAAGAAAAACAAAAAGCCTGAGGTAGACCTCACGCCGGTACAAGCATTCAATGCACACCGTCAAGCCTTGGGCCAACGCGCCCGCATCTTGGCGATGGTCATCGTGCCGATGGAAGGCGACTACACCATCCCCCTGCGACGCGCACCTGACTTGAAGCAAGCGTGCACCGAAGCCTGGGGCCCTGCCAATGGCGAAGCCTGCATGGTGTCGTTGCGCGAACTGTTAGGCGTGGTGGGCGCGCACGAGTGGCGCAAAAAAGGCGTGGAAATTACCGCCTTGGGCGATGCCCCCAACAACCGCATCCACCCACACTACGGCGTGTTCTCGCCGGTACGTGGCGAGTATGTGGACCTCGTGGCCAACACACCCATCACAGACAAATCGCTTGCATTTGACATTGGCGTGGGCACGGGCGTGTTGTCTGCGGTGTTGGCCAAACGCGGCGTGCAGCGCATCATCGCGACTGACCAAGACCCACGCGCCCTCGCCTGCGCGCGCGAGAACCTGCAACGCTTGCAGCGCATCGACAAAGTCGAGTTGGTGCAAACCGATTTATTCCCTGAAGGCAAAGCGCCTTTGGTGGTGTGCAACCCGCCGTGGGTGCCAGCACGCCCTAGCTCGCCGATTGAACATGCGGTGTACGACGAAGGCAGCCGCATGTTGCGTGGATTTTTGAGTGGCTTGCGTGAGCACTTGAGCCCCAACGGCGAAGGCTGGCTCATCTTGTCAGACTTGGCCGAGCACTTGGGGCTGCGCACGCGTGAAGAGCTGATTTGTTGGATCAGCGAAGCAGGGTTGAAGCTGGTGGATCGCCACGACATCAAGCCGCGTCACGGCAAAGCCAGCGACGAGACTGACCCGCTGCACGCGGCACGCGCCAAAGAAGTTACTTCTTTGTGGCGCCTAGCAGCTGCTTGATCAAACCCAACAAACCCATACGTGGCGCAACGGGCTGCTGAGGAGGTATCGCTGCCGATGGCTGAGCAGGCACAGGCTCGGGTTCCGCCACGGGCTCAGGCGTGTCTAAGGGCATCACCAGCTGCACGGTTGGTGACGCAGGCACTTCGCGCACAGACTGGGCTTTGACAGGGGCCATAACGGTCAAGCTGAGCGACTGCAAGACAAACTGATTCACCATGGCATTGAAGGGCACAGGGTGCGCAGCACCCGCCACTTCAAGCACTTGCGCCTTAGGAAACTCGCGCTGCAACAGTTTGACTTGTTGGTCCGTGCACACGCCCGAGTTGCTGCCGTGCATCAATCGCACAGGGCCTTTGAAGCCGTTGAGCAAGTGACCAAACTTCATGCCCTTCCAATCTTTGCGATACGGCAAATCAAAGTGCGCGGGTGACTGCACGGCCAGCACAGCGCCAATGCTCACATTGAACTTGTCAGCCATCTCTTCGGGCGTAGGCAAACGACCTTCTTTTTTCATGCCGTCGTACAAACCATAGATGGACATCCATGGCAGCTCTAAGCCAATGTCGTTGAAAAACAGACCTCGGATGTGATTGCTTTGTTCATGCGCCAAGTACATGGCCAAGATACCGCCCATGCTGGTGCCCAGCACCTCGATGTGCGACACAGGCTTGTCATCGGGCATCAGCTCGTGGCGAATGAATTGCACGATGTCTTCTAAGTACACCTGCATGGTGTAGCCCTTATCGCCAGGCAAAGGGCTGGAATCACCACGTCCGCACAAATCCACACTGATGACGCGCAAGCCTTGTAAACCATCAGCAGCTTGCAGCAGCGGGTCGAACGTGGCGCGGGTTTCTAACAGGCCGGGTAAACACAACAACACATGCGGGCTGTTGGCATCGCCCACAGCGCTATAGGCCAAGTGGCGGTTGCCTTTGGGCAAATGAAATTCAAGGGAGGGGAATTTAGAAACTGTCATAGGTTGTCGCTCATCCTAGCCCATGGGTATGGAAGAAATAAAACAAGGACTTTCATGCTTAAAAACGCACCAAAGATTGAATACGATTGAACCATGTCCGCACCATGGCTCATCCAAGTCAACCACCTCACGTGTGGTCCCATTCAAAACTTGTCTTTTGCGTGGCCCTCTGGCGTGAGCTGGATCTGCGGCGATGAAGGCAGAGGAAAAACCACGCTGCTGCGCTTGCTGTCAGGCGATGTTCGTCCCACAGCGGGCCAAGTCGTCGCCCCCGCAGATGGCGTGTTTTGGGTCGATCTGCAAGATGCCACACACGATGACATCACCGTACAAGCCTGTTGGGATGCCTTGCGTGCGCGCTACCCCCACTGGAACCAAGACCTGTTGCAAGACTTGGCCGAAGAACTCGGCATGATCCAGCATCTCGACAAACGCCTCAACATGCTCTCAGCGGGCAGTCGCCGCAAGGTGATGGTGGTGGCCGCTTTGGCATCGGGCGCAACAGTCACGTTGCTGGACCAACCGTTTGCTGCACTTGACCTTGGGTCGATTCGCGTCATCCATGAGTTTTTGCAAGAGGCTGCAGAGCACCCAAGCCGCGCATGGATCGTGGCAGCTTACGAAGCACCCAACGATTTGCCACTGGCAAGCATGCTCAACTTAGACGCACCAGATAATTCGCAGATATGACAAAGGCTCCCGAGGGAGCCTTTGTCGTTTGCACCGAAGTGCCATTGAGCAATGCCATTAGCCAATGTTAGGCCTTGGCTGCCTCCACATTGCGCAAACGGATGTGCAATTCACGCAATTGCTTCTCATCCACAGGGCTAGGTGCTTGGGTGAGCAAACACTGAGCACGTTGGGTCTTGGGGAAGGCAATCACGTCACGAATCGACTCGGCACCGGTCATCAAGGTGACGATGCGGTCCAAACCGAAGGCCAAGCCGCCGTGTGGAGGCGCGCCGTATTGCAAGGCGTCGAGCAAGAAGCCGAACTTGAGCTGAGCTTCTTCAGGGGAAATCTTCAACGCATCAAACACTTTTTGCTGCACGTCAGCGCGGTGGATACGCACCGAGCCGCCGCCCATTTCCCAACCGTTCAACACCATGTCGTAGCCCTTGGAGATGCACTTCTCGGGCGCGGTGACCATCCAGTCTTCGTGGCCGTCTTTGGGCGCGGTGAAGGGGTGGTGCACGGCGGTGTAGCGCTGGCTTTCGTCGTCGAACTCGAACATTGGGAAGTCGACCACCCACATCGGGGCCCAACGGTCTTCGAACAAACCGTTTTTCTTGCCGAACTCGCTGTGGCCAATCTTGATGCGCAAGGCACCGATGGCGTCGTTCACGATCTTGGCCTTGTCTGCACCGAAGAAAATCAAGTCGCCGTTTTGCGCGCCTGAACGCTCCAACACAGCGTTCAATGCTGCGTCGTGGATGTTCTTGACGATGGGTGACTGCAAACCGTCACGGCCTTTGGACAGGTCGTTGACACGGATGTAGGCCAAGCCCTTCGCGCCGTAGATCTTGACAAACTCGGTGTAGGCGTCGATCTCGCCACGGCTGATACCGCCACCTTCGACCGAACCATTCGGCACGCGCAGGGCCACCACGCGGCCGCCCTTCATGTTGGCGGCACCCGAGAACACTTTGAAGTCCACATCGCCCATGACATCGGTCACTTCGGTGAACTGCAGCTTCACGCGCAAGTCAGGCTTGTCTGAGCCATAAATGTGCATGGCGTCTTGGTACGTCATGACGGGGAACTCGCCGAGGTCCACACCAATGGTCTTTTGGAACACGCGTTTGATCATGCCTTGGAACATGTCGCGGATTTCTTCCTCGCTCAAGAACGAGGTTTCAATATCAATCTGGGTGAATTCAGGCTGACGGTCAGCGCGCAAGTCTTCGTCGCGGAAGCACTTGGTGATTTGGTAGTAACGGTCGTAGCCCGCCACCATCAACAGCTGTTTGAACAACTGAGGTGACTGTGGCAACGCGAAGAACTGACCATCGTGCACACGGCTAGGCACGAGGTAATCGCGCGCACCTTCAGGTGTGCTCTTGGTGAGCATCGGTGTTTCGATGTCCACGAAGCCGTTTTCGTCGAGGTACTTGCGCACTTCCATCGACACTTTGTAGCGCAGCATCAGGTTGTTTTGCATGTACGGGCGACGCAGGTCGAGCACGCGGTGTGTGAGGCGTGTGGTCTCAGACAAGTTGTCGTCGTCAATTTGGAACGGCGGCGTGACCGACTCGTTCAACACGATCAGCTCGTGGCACAGCACTTCAATCTTGCCGCTCTTGAGGCCTTCGTTGGTCGTGCCTTCAGGACGGGCGCGTACCAAGCCTTTGACTTGGATACAAAACTCGTTGCGCACGTTCTCAGCCACTTTGAACATCTCGGGGCGGTCAGGGTCACACACGACTTGCACGTAGCCTTCACGGTCGCGCAGGTCAATGAAGATCACGCCACCGTGGTCACGACGACGGTTGACCCAGCCGCACAGGCTCACGGTTTCACCGATCAGGGCTTCGGTCACCAGACCGCAATAGTGGGAGCGCATTGCCATTTTTATTTTCTCTTTTGGTTGATAGCTGGGGCGCTGGGGGACACAGCGCCCATGGAGATGACATACGTCAGTGCTTCGTCGACGCTCAAATCGAGCTCAATGACATCGCTGCGTGGCACCAACAGGAAAAATCCGCTGGTGGGGTTGGGTGTGGTCGGGACATAGACGCTCAAGTACTCGCCTTGCAGCTTACTGGCGACTTCACCCACGGGTGTGCCCGTCTGAAAGGCAATGGTCCACATGCCCGCGTGAGGGTATTGCACCAGCAGCGCTTGGCGAAACGCATTGCCATTGCTGGAGAACAAGGTGTCAGACACCTTTTTGACGCTGGCGTAAATCGACTTGACGATGGGGATGTTGGTGAACAACTTGTCCCACTGGCGAACCAGCCATTTGCCCAACACGTTGGAGGCCAGCGCACCGGTCACCAGCAGCACCAGCAACACCAAAATCACGCCCAAGCCCGTCATGTCGCGCAAGGAGGTGACGGTGGTTTGCGACACCAGAGGACGGAACTTGGAGAGGGTGTCGATGAAGATGCCATCCATCACACCCACAAGCCAAGTCAGCACCCAGACCGTGATGGCCAAAGGGGTCCAGACCAGCAGGCCTGCGAGCAGATATTTTTTAATGGGCATGAGGTGCTCGGGTTGGGAGGAAGGCGTTCAAACGCGAATCAATGACAAGCGCACGAAGCGCCGCAACCACCTGCAGCAGGGGTGCTGGTCGAAGAAGACTCTGTGGCAGCACTGGCAACCGCGGGTGCAGCAGCGCTGTCGCCCCCCGTGGACGACGACTCGGCAGGTACGGCGGCTGGTGCCGATGTGCCGCCTGAACCGCCTTTGAAGTCGGTGGCGTACCAACCCGAACCTTTGAGCTGAAAGCCCGCGGCGGTGAGTTGTTTAGAAAACGTGGGTTTGCCGCAAGCTGGGCAGTCGGTCAACGGATCGTCGGCCATTTTTTGCAGGACGTCCTTGGCATGGCCGCAGGACCCGCATTTGTAGGCATAAATGGGCATGGCTAGGAGGGTTCGGTAAAACCACTAATTATAGGCGCCCGCCCCGTCTTCAAGGGCTACGCCACAAGCTTGGCGCAACCGAGGTTACCAAGCGCTTCTGGGTGGTCAGGCCACACCCACCAATTTGTGATGGCTGCTGTGGGTATTGCGAATGGCTTGCGGGCCCAACGAGCCGCCCACCATGCCCACCCAACTGGCCAACACCCCAGCCAATTGCGCAGGAAACTCTTGCCCCGCAGGCGTGGCCAAGAAAATACCCCACGTGAGCAACCCCAAAACAATCGCAAAAATGGCCCCTTGGGTGGTGGCGCGTGCCCAATACAAACCAAAGACAAGCGGCACAAACGCCCCTACCAACGTCACTTGGTAGGCACCCGACACCATTTCATAAATCGAGGTGCCTTGCATACGGATGGCGTAACCCAGCACCAAGAGACTGAACACCAACACCGTCACACGCATCGCCTTGAGCTCTTGTTTGTCACTTTGGTGAGGCTGAAATTGACGCCAAATGTTCTCGGTAAAGGTCACGCTGGGCGCCAGCAAGGTGGCCGAAGCGCAAGACTTGATGGCCGACAGCAACGCACCGAAGAACAGCACCTGCATGACAAACGGCATCTGGGTCATCACCAACGTGGGCAACACTTTTTGTGGGTCATCGGCCATGAGCGCCGTGGCTTGCTCGGGCATGATGAGCATGGCACTGACCACCAAAAACATGGGCACAAACGCAAACAAGATGTAGCAAATGCCACCGATCACTGGGCCATGTGTGGCCGCCTTGATGCTGTTGGCCGACATGACGCGCTGAAACACGTCTTGCTGCGGAATAGAGCCCAACATGATGGTGATGGCCGAGGCCAGAAAGAACAACACATCTTTGGTGTTGGGCTCGGGCCAGAACTTGAACATGTCTTGGCTGATGGCCAGCGCCAGCACCTTGTCCGCCCCGCCCGCTTGGTCTGCCGCAAAGAACGCCAAGATCGACAAGCCCACCACCAAGATGATCATTTGGATGAAATCGGTGATCGCAACCGACCACATGCCGCCAAACAGGGTGTACGCCAAGATTGACACCACACCAATCACCATCCCCAGCTCCATGCTGACTACGCCATCAGACAACAGGTTGAAGACAAGGCCCAAAGCCGTGACCTGTGCCGACACCCAGCCGAGGTAGCTGACCATGATGATGAGCGAGCACACCACCTCTACCGTGCGGCCATAGCGCTCGCGAAAGTAATCGCTGATGGTGAGCAGCGTCATGCGGTAGAGCTTGGCCGCAAAGAACAAGCCCACAAAAATCAAACAAAAACCCGCGCCAAACGGATCTTCCACCACACCGTGCAAACCGCCATTCACAAACTTGGCGGGAATGCCCAACACGGTCTCCGAGCCAAACCACGTCGCAAACGTGGTGGTGACAATCATGGCCATGGGCAGGTGACGGCCCGCAATGGCGAAGTCAGCCGAGTTTTGAACGCGTTTGGCCGCCATCAAACCAATGGCAATGGTGACCAACAAATAGACGATGACGAGTGTGAGCAGCACGGGTCAACTCCTGAAAAATCAATAAAAAGCGTGGGTACGCATGAACAGCTGCACCAGCAACAAACCGCCCAAAAAGCCTGCCCCCACCCACATCAGGCGCTGCAGCATGCGGTTGGTGCGGCGCTGTTCATCGATGAGCAATTGCAACTGTGCGTTGCTGTCGTTTTGGCGATGCTTCAAAAAGTCATGCACCAAGCGAGGTAATTCGGGCAACAGCTTGGCGTAGCGCGGGGCTTCGGCCACCAATTGGTCCCACAGTTTTTTGGGGCCCACTTGGTCAAGCATCCACTTTTCCAAGAACGGTTTGGCGGTGCTCCACAAGTCCAGTTCAGGGTCGAGCTGGCGGCCCAAGCCTTCGATGTTGAGCAGCGTTTTTTGCAACAACACGAGCTGCGGCTGAATCTCGACATTGAAGCGGCGCGAGGTTTGAAACAAACGCATGAGCACCAGGCCCAATGAAATTTCTTTCAACGGGCGATCAAAGTACGGTTCGCAGACCGCGCGAATGGCGGATTCCAACTCGTCGACCCGCGTATCAGCGGGCACCCAGCCGGACTCGATGTGCAGTTCAGCCACGCGTTTGTAGTCCCGACGAAAGAAGGCCGTGAAGTTTTGCGCCAAGTACTCTTTGTCGGTTTCTGTGAGCGTGCCCACGATGCCAAAGTCCAGCGAGATATAACGCCCAAAAGTGGCAGGCTCTAGGCTCACTTGAATGTTGCCGGGGTGCATGTCGGCGTGGAAAAAACCATCGCGAAACACCTGGGTGAAAAAGATGGTCACGCCATCGCGTGCGAGCTTTGGAATGTCCACACCCGCGGCACGCAAACGGTCCACTTGGCTGATGGGCACGCCCTTCATGCGCTCCATCACGATCACATCATCTCGGCAAAAGTCCCAAATCATTTCGGGAATCAAGACCAAACTGAGGCCTTCCATGTTGCGGCGCAGTTGCGCGGCGTTGGAAGCTTCACGCATGAAGTCGAGTTCGTCGTGCAGGTACTTGTCAAACTCGGCCACCACTTCGCGGGGTTTCAACCGTTTGCCGTCAGCCGACAAGCGGTCCACCCAACCGGCCATCATGCGCATGAGGCTAAGGTCTTTGTCGATCACTGTGAGCATGCCGGGGCGCAACACCTTGACCGCCACTTCGCGCGTTGTGCCGTCGCGATTTTTGATGACCGCAAAATGCACCTGCGCGATGGACGCGCTGGCCACGGGCTTGTGCGTGAATTCCACAAAGATCTCATCCAACGAACGTCCAAACGCACGCTCGATGATGCCCACCGCCACGTCAGACGAAAACGGTGGCACACGGTCTTGCAAATGCGCCAGCTCGTCAGCGATGTCGGGCGGCAACAAATCGCGACGGGTAGAAAGCACCTGTCCAAATTTCACAAAGATAGGCCCAAGGTGCTCCAGCGCCTCACGCAAGCGCTGGCCGCGAGGAGCCGACAAATCGCGCCCGATGGACACAATGCGCGCCAACAAACGCAGACCCGGCTTTTGGAAACTGGTGAGCACCAACTCGTCCAAGCCGTAGCGCAAGACGATCAGAACAATGTAAAAACCGCGCAAAAAGCGTGTCATGTCGAAGCCTTCGTCGTCATGCGCTGTTGCACAAAGCTGCGCAAGGCCTCGACCACCCTCAGACCGGTTTGCACCACGGTGTGGGCAGGCGCGTCACCGATCAAACGCGCCAAATCTTCTTCTGCGTCCCAACGCACATGGTCGATGAGCCAATTGACTTCAGCAGCCAGCTGCACATCGCCTTCAATGCGAATGGGGGGCTTCTCGCCTTGCAACACAGTTTTGGCCAAGGCGAAAGGCGAAGGCTCGTTCACACGCAACACCAAGTCAGCCACCGAGGCCCCGTCTTGTGCCGGTATGAACTCGACCAAACCTGCCGGTGTGAATTGACACTGAAACACTTGGTCGCGCCAGCAGACCTGCACTTGGCGCCCTTTTTGGCGCTGCAAACGGTCACGGGCAGCAGGCTCGTGCATCAACACGTGGTTCAAAAACAAGACCACGCGTTGCTGCACTTCGGCCACCGCCCAAGCAGGCGGCGTGAAAGAAGACGGGAGATCGGTCGGGAGTTTGGCGCGCAACGCATCTGCTGCGTCGGCCAACCAAGAAAAAGGGGACTGTGTTGCCATAGTCCCCAATTATTCCTTGTTTGGACGCCCCTCTCGAAGCGTCCTGATAAAGCTGTGGTTTATTGCAGCGCTTGCACACCCGCGACCAGCCAGCCCAAGCTGCCGTCTTTGGGTTTGGTCATGTTCCAAACCTCACGGAATGGCGTGGGGCCGGCCGACGTGTCTTCGCGAATCAGGCCTGAGAACTCCACGCTGGCCATGTAAGCCGCCCCGACTTCTTCGATGCCCAACAACTGTGCATCCAACATCACCACCTCGGTGTGGTTGACTTGACCGCTGGCCGTGGCCTCGCGCTCTGCCAATTGCGTTTTGATCTCGTCCAGCATGCTGTCCGTCATCATGACGCGCAAGGCGGGGATGTCTGAACGGTCCCAAGCTTGCTGCAAGGTGATGAAGTTTTGTTTGGCAGCGTTCACAAAGCCCAAGGTGTCAAACCCAGCCGGAATGCCCCACGTCTGGTTGCCAGCCAAGCCCGAACCGATCATGGAGCCGCCCGCATAAGCCGCTTGAGGCGCGTAAGTTGGGTCGGTATCCATGGGGCGAGCCGAAGCGTCGTTGCCCACATTCTTGGGGTTGTATTGCGGCAAATTGCTGGGGTTCACGGGAGCACCCGCGCCTTCAAAGGCGAAAGGGCTGTTGCCCGCCTGCTCAGGTTGACGGCGGCGCATGACCATGCCCACCACCATCATGACGCCCAAAGCAATCAAACCAAACATCAAAAACTGGCCAAACTCAGCACCAAAGCCCAAGGAGTGCGCCAGCCAAGCCAAGCCTAAACCGGCCGCCAAGCCACCCAACATACCGCCCATGCCCCAAGATTTCTTAGGTTGAGCCACCGCAGGGGCTGCGCTGGGCGCGGTAATGGGAGCGGGCGTGACAGCTGGGGCGGGTTTGACCGCCTCACGTTGCGTCACATTGCTGGACTGCTGCCCCATGGACTTGCCGCCACCCAAGCGCTTGGCAGCTTCGGCGTGCAGGCTGGTGAGCGCCATTGCAATCACCAAAATCGTGGTCCACAGTTGTTTCATGTCTTGATCTCCATTGATTTTTAATTGTTCAGCACTTGATTCCAACATGAAGCGCGACAACGCCTGCGCTCATGTTGTGAAAGTCCACATGACCAAAACCACTTTGCTTCATGAGGGCTTTGAGTTCTTCTTGGCTGGGGTGCATGCGAATGGACTCGGCCAAATAACGGTAACTGGCGTCATCCCCCGCAATCATCTGGCCCAACTTGGGCAGGATATTGAAGGAATACCAGTCGTAGGCCTTCTCCAGCGGCTTGGCCACTTTGGAGAATTCGAGCACCAGCAACTTGCCGTTGGGCTTGAGGACGCGGCACATTTCTTTGAGCGCCACATCTTTGTGCGTCATGTTGCGCAAACCAAAAGCCACGCTGACCACATCAAAGTGGTTGTCTGGGAATGGCAATTTTTCGGCATCGCACACCAAGGTGGGCAACACAAAGCCGTGATCAAGCAAACGATCGCGCCCCGTGCGCAGCATGGCTTCGTTGATGTCGGTGTGCACCACGCGGCCCGTTTTGCCGACCTTTTTGGCAAACGCCATCGACAAATCGCCCGTGCCACCTGCAATGTCGAGCACTTGCGAGCCTTCGCGCAAATCAGCCACCATCACGGTGTAACGCTTCCAGAGGCGGTGTAAACCGGCGGACATGAGGTCGTTCATCACGTCGTATTTGGACGCGACAGAGTCAAACACGCCACGGACATGCTTGGCTTTTTCTGCTTCGTCGACGGTTTTGAAACCGAAATGGGTGCTACTCATAATTTTGACAATTTTATCAATGTGCGTGACTGCTACAGCCTGCACCTGCCTTTTCAGGCATGGGGGCATCGCGGCTGGTGCCCGCTTCGCTCAGACGGCGTTCGTAATCGGCCCAAAGCTGGTCTTGCTCGGAACCCAAGAAATACAGGTATTCCCAAGTGAACAACCCACTGTCGTGGCCGTCACTGAACGTGGGCTTGACGGCGTAGTTACCCACAGGCTCCAAGCCTTCCAGCCCCACCTCGCGCTTGCCGGTTTGCAACACCTCTTGGCCCGGGCCGTGGCCCTGCACTTCAGCGGAGGGGCTGTAGATGCGCATCAACTCAAACGGGATGCGGAACGTCGCGCCATCTGAAAAGCTAATTTCAAGCGCACGGGACGCGCCGTGCACGGTGATGTCTTGCGGTGTGGGGGTATGTTTTTCGAGGCCGGCCATTGCTGTCTTTCGGTTTAAACCAACACGCGCTCAATGCCACCGGCATTGGCTTGGGCCACGTACTCGGGCATCCACTGCTCGCCCAAGATCTTGCGCGCCATCTCGACCACGATGTAGTCGGCTTCGAGCAAACCATTTTGCAAATCGTCGCCGTAACGGGTCAAACCTTGCAAGCAGCTGGGGCAGCTGGTGAGGATCTTCATGTCACCTTTGGCTTGGCCAGTCATGGCACGCAAGGCGACTTCGTCTTTTTGCAACTCCTCCTCTTTGCGGAAGCGCACTTGGGTCGAAATGTCAGGGCGCGTCACACCCAAAGTGCCCGACTCGCCACAGCAACGGTCGCTCTTGACCACTTGATCGCCCACCAAAGCCTTGACCGTTTTCATCGGGTCTTGCTGCTTCATGGGGCTGTGGCAGGGGTCGTGGAACAAATAGCCCGCTTGCTGTTCGGCATTGAGCTTGATGTCCTTTTCGAGCAAGAACTCGTGGATGTCGACGATGCGGCAACCAGGGAAGATCTTGTCGAACTCGTAGCCTTGCAACTGGTCAAAGCACGTGCCGCAGCTGACCACGACGGTTTTGATGTCGAGGTAGTTCAGTGTGTTGGCCACGCGGTGGAAGAGCACGCGGTTGTCGGTGATGATTTTGTCGGCCTTGTCAAACTGACCCGAGCCCTTTTGCGGGTAACCGCAGCACAGGTAACCGGGCGGTAACACCGTTTGCACGCCCGCATGCCACAACATGGCTTGCGTGGCGAGACCGACTTGACTGAACAAGCGCTCCGAGCCGCAACCGGGGAAATAGAACACAGCCTCGGTCTCTGAGGTGGTGGCCTGCGGGTTGCGGATGATCGGCACGTAGTCTTTGTCTTCAATGTCTAACAAAGCACGGGCGGTTTTCTTGGGCAAACCACCCGGCATTTTTTTGTTGATGAAGTGAATCACCTGCTCTTTGATGGGCGCTGTGCCCACGGTGGCGGGCGGGGCTTTGGTTTGCTTGCGTGCCATCACCCCCAGCACGTCGTGCGCCACACGCTGCAACTTCATCCCCACGTCCACCATCGCGCTGCGAGCGAACTTGATGGTCTCAGGGTTGGTCGCGTTGAGCATGAACATGGCCGCGGCGTTGCCGGGACGGAAGCTCTTTTGACCCATCTTGCGCAACAAATTGCGCATGTTCATGGACACGTCACCGAAGTCGATGTTCACGGGGCAAGGCGTCAAGCACTTGTGACAGACCGTGCAGTGGTCGGCCACGTCTTCAAACTCTTGCCAGTGTTTGATGGACACGCCACGACGGGTTTGCTCTTCGTACAAAAAGGCCTCGACCAACAAAGAGGTGGCCAAAATTTTGTTGCGTGGGCTGTAAAGCAAGTTGGCACGTGGCACGTGGGTAGAACACACGGGCTTGCACTTGCCGCAACGCAAACAGTCTTTCACGCTGCCCGCGATGGCGCCAATGTCGGACTGCTGCATGATGAGCGATTCGTGGCCCATCAAGCCAAAACTGGGCGTGTAGGCTTGGCTCAAATCGGCATGACGCACGGTGGCATCGGCGTCCGCATGGCGCAGCAATTTGCCTTTGTTGAAACGGCCTTCGGGGTCGATGCGGGCTTTGTAGTCAGCAAAGGGCTTCAACTCGGCGTCGGTCATGAACTCCAGCTTGGTGATGCCAATGCCGTGCTCGCCCGAGATGACGCCGTCCAACGAACGCGCCAGCACCATGATGCGGGCCACCGCTTCGTGGGCGGTTTGCAGCATGGCGTAATCGTCGCTGTTGACCGGAATGTTGGTGTGCACGTTGCCGTCACCGGCGTGCATGTGCAGCGCCACCCAAACGCGGCCTTTGAGCACGCGTTTGTGAATGGCATTGCACTCGTCCAAGATGGGCAAGAACTGGGCACCCGTGAAAATGTTTTGCAACACCGCACGGATTTGCGTTTTCCAGCTGGCACGCAAGCTGTGGTCTTGCAACTGCGGGAACAAACCATCGCAGTCACGCAACCAGCCTTGCCACAGGCCGCGAACGTCCTCAATGAGGGCGCGTGCCTGCTGTACGCGGTCTTCCATCAACTCGGGCGATGGAATGTCCGCCGCATCGTCCGACTTGCCCAGCGGCAGGTTGCCTTTGGCAAAGAACTCGTCCAAGGCTTCGCACAAGGCGATCTTGTTGCGCAAACTCAGTTCGATGTTGATGCGCTCAATGCCGTCGGTGTACTCGGCCATGCGCGGCAGTGGAATGACCACGTCTTCGTTGACCTTGAAGGCGTTGGTGTGACGGCTGATGGCCGCTGTGCGTTTGCGGTCCAACCAAAACTTTTTACGCGCCTCAGCACTGACAGCCACAAAGCCCTCGCCGCTGCGTGAGTTGGCCAAGCGCACCACCTCAGAGGTGACACGGGCCACGTCGTCGGCGTTGTCACCGGCGATGTCACCGATCAACACCATTTTGGGCAGGCCACCGCGTTTGCTCTTGGTGGCATAGCCCACCGCGCGCAAATAACGGTCGTCCAAATGCTCTAAACCGGCCAACAACACGCCGCTGCGCTTTTGCTCGGCAAACATGAAATCTTTGATGTCCACGATGCTGGGCACCGCGTCTTTGGCGTTGCCAAAGAACTCCATGCACACCGTGCGGGTGTGCTGCGGCATGCGGTGCACGATCCAGCGGGCGCTGGTGATCAAGCCGTCGCAGCCTTCTTTTTGAATGCCCGGCAGACCGCTCAAAAACTTGTCAGTCACGTCTTTGCCCAAGCCTTCTTTGCGGAAGGTTTTACCGGGGATGTCGAGGCGCTCTTCGCGGATGGGCGTTTTGCCATCGGCTTGGAAATAGTTCAGCACAAAGCTGGCCATCTCGGCATCGTGGATCTTGCCGAGGTTGTGCTGCACGCGGGTGACTTCCAGCCACTGCGCGTCCGGCGTCACCATGCGCCAGCTGGCCAAGTTGTCGAGCGCGGTGCCCCACAACACAGCCTTCTTACCGCCCGCGTTCATGGCGATGTTGCCGCCGATGCAAGAGGCTTCGGCGGAAGTGGGGTCTACCGCGAACACAAAACCACCACGCTCGGCGGCATCGGCCACGCGCTGCGTCACCACACCGGCTTCGGTCCAGATGGTGGGCACGGGTTGATCGAGGCCCGGCAACTGGCGCATCTCCACCTCGGTCATGGCTTCGAGTTTTTCGGTGTTGATCACCGCACTGCGCCATGTCAGGGGAATGGCACCACCGGTGTAGCCCGTGCCACCGCCACGCGGCACGATGGTCAAGCCCAAATCAATACAGCCTTTGACCATGCCGGCCATTTCAGCTTCGCTGTCGGGCGTGAGCACGACGAAGGGGTATTCCACACGCCAGTCGGTGGCGTCGGTCACATGCGACACGCGCGACAGGCCATCGAACTTGATGTTGTCGCTGGCCGTGAGCTTCTTTAACAACCGGGTGGTCTTTTTGCGCAAATCGGCGATGGTGTCGAACTGCGCATTGAATTCTTCAATGGCACGGCTGGCCGCCTGCAACAACTGGCCCACCAAGGCATCGCGCTCAGCATCGTCTTGTGGGGTGCGGCGGCGGGCCACTTCGCCCAAACGGTGGTGCAAAGCCTCCACCAATTGGTGGCGACGCTTGGGCGTGTCCAGCAAATCGTCTTGCAAATACGGGTTGCGCTGCACCACCCAAATATCACCCAACACCTCGTACAACATGCGCGCCGAACGCCCCGTTTGACGCTCTTGGCGCAGACGCAACAACAGCTCCCAAGCATCGAGACCGAGCAAACGGATCACGATTTCGCGGTCAGAAAACGAGGTGTAGTTGTAGGGAATTTCGCGCAGCCGAGGGCTTTCAGGGGCCGTGGCGAGCAAATGGTTGAGCGAGGTGGGAGCGTTCATAGATCAGGGTGCGCGTAGACGGCGCTTAAGGTTCGCTTATTGGGCATGAATGGTACTGCAGGGTATGCCCCTAAGGCCGAGCAGCCCCAGAGAGAACTTACCCACGAAGTGGATGCTTCAGCGTCGCCAGCCTTGGCACATCAACCATTGCGCCGTGGCACAGGCCAGCACCAAAGCGCCGTAGGTGGCCATCTTGCCGTCAACGCCCCAGAACCACAAACCGCCCAACAAGATGAACGTGCCCAACACCCCACCCCAAAAAGTCTGTGTCAGTACCCCCCAGCGTGAGGCAGAGAGCCAGCGGCGCAGGACAAAACGGGCGAACAAGGCGCAAAACAAGGCCATCCACCACGCGGGGGCGATGAAGTTAAAAGTGTGAATGATGTGTTCTGAAGGACCCATGCGCGTAAATTTTATAATCTGGGGATGGCAGTCTGGGCTTTGGGCCTCAATCACAACACAGCTCCGCTCGACTTGCGGGGAAAGTTCGCGTTCGCCCTCGAACAAATGGCACCCACATTGAGTGCGTTGCGCCTGAGCCATACCCAAGACAGCGAGGTGGCCATCTTGTCCACCTGCAACCGCACCGAAATTTACGGCGCGGGCGATGCCACCCAACTGCAACAAACCTTGGCTTGGCTAGCCCAATCGGGTGGCGTGTCGCCCGATGCGCTGCACGGCCACACCTACGCCCTGCAAGACGACCAAGCCGCCCGCCACGCCTTTCGCGTCGCCAGCGGCCTCGACTCCATGGTGCTGGGCGAGCCCCAAATTTTGGGTCAGATGAAAGACGCGGTCCGTGCCGCCTCAGAGGCCGGTGCGTTGGGCACCACCCTCAATCAACTGTTCCAACGCTCGTTCGCCGTGGCCAAGGAAGTGCGCAGCTCTACCGAGATTGGCGCGCACTCCATCAGCATGGCCGCCGCTGCCGTGCGTTTGGCCAGCCAATTGTTTGAAGATTTGAGCGAAACCCGCGTGTTGTTTGTGGGCGCAGGCGAAATGATTGAGCTTTGCGCCACCCATTTCGCGGCCAAAACGCCCAAAGCCATCGCCATCGCCAACCGCACACTCGAGCGCGGCGAAAAACTCGCCACACAATTTGGCGGCCAAGTGATGCGCTTGGCCGACTTACCCGAGCGCCTGCATGAATTCGACGTGGTGGTGAGCTGCACCGCCAGCACCCTGCCCCTGATTGGCTTGGGCGCCGTCGAACGTGCACTCAAGCAACGCAAGCACCGCCCCATGTTCATGGTCGACTTGGCCGTGCCACGCGACATTGAGCCCGAAGTGAAGTCGCTCGAAGACGTGTACCTCTACACCGTAGACGATTTGTCGGTGGTGGTACAAACCGGCCAAGCCAACCGCCAAGCCGCAGTGGCACAAGCCGAAGCCATCATTGACGCTGGCGTGCAAAGCTTTGCCAACTGGTTAGACCAGCGCAGCAACGTACCGCTGATTCAGCAACTCAACACCCAAGCCGACGAATGGCGCCAAGCCGAACTCGCCCGCGCACGCAAGCTGCTGGCCAAAGGCGAGGATGTGGATGCGGTGCTCGAAACGCTGTCACGCGGCCTGACCCAAAAAATGCTGCACGGTGCCATGGCTGAGCTGCATGCCGGCGACATCACAGCCCGCGAAGACGCCCGCCGCGCGATTGAGCACTTCTTTTTGCGCGGCAACCGCTAGGCTCGCCCATGAAAGACTTTTTACGCGCCCAACTGGCGCGCTACACGCAACGCTTGGCCGAGCTCGACTTTTTGCTGTCTCGCGAAGACATCATGAAAGACATGGCGCAGTTTTTGGCCCTGTCTCGCGAACACACCGATGTGGCCGCCACCGCCAGCCGTTTCAGCCGCTACCAACAGCGCGAAGCCGATATGCAAGCCGCGCAACAGATGCTGCAAGACGTGGGCGACGATGACGAGATGCGCGCCATGGCGGACGAAGAAATCTCCAGCGCCCAAGCCGAGTTGACACAACTCGAAGCCGAATTGCAGCGCATGCTGCTGCCCAAAGACCCTGACGACGCCCGCCCAGCGTTTGTAGAAATACGCGCAGGCACGGGCGGCGACGAGTCAGCCCTGTTTGCCGCCGATTTGCTGCGCATGTACATGCGCTACGCCGAGCGCCAAGGGTGGCGCACTGAGATCGTGAGCGAATCGCAAAGCGAGCTGGGTGGCTACAAAGAAGTGGTGGTGCGCATGGACGGCGGCTCAACAAGCGACGGCGTGTATGGCTGGCTCAAGTTTGAGTCGGGCGGCCACCGCGTGCAGCGCGTGCCCGCCACCGAAACCCAAGGCCGCATCCACACCAGCGCCTGCACCGTGGCGGTGCTGCCCGAGCCGGATGAAGCCGAGGCCATCAAAATCAACCCGTCGGATTTGCGCATTGACACCTACCGCGCCAGCGGTGCGGGCGGCCAGCACATCAATAAGACCGACTCTGCGGTGCGCATCACCCACTTGCCCACGGGCATCGTGGCCGAATGCCAAGATGGCCGCAGCCAGCACAGCAACAAAGCATCGGCCCTCAAAGTACTGACCGCACGCATCCAAGAAAAAGACCGCTCCGAGCGCGCCGCCAAAGACGCGGCCATGCGCAAGGGGCTGATTGGCAGCGGCGACCGCTCGGACCGCATTCGCACCTACAACTTCCCGCAAGGGCGTTGGACCGACCACCGCATCAACCTCACGCTCTACAAGCTCAACTTCATCATGGAAGGCGATTTGGGTGATGCGCTGCAAGCCTTGCGTCACGCCCATGAAGCCGAGCAGTTGGCGGCGCTGGAAGTGGGCAACACATGAGCGCCCCCACCGTGCAACAAGCCCTCATGGGCGCGCAAACTTTAGGGCTGCCGCGCCTAGACGCACAAGTGCTGTTGTTGCACGCCTTGGGCCGCGAACCACACGACCGCGCGTGGCTGCTCGCGCACAGCGACGATGTGCTCGACGCGGGCACCCAAGATGCGTTTGCCAGCTACGTGCAACGGCGACTCAACACAGAACCCGTGGCCTACATCACGGGTCACAAAGAATTTTTTGGTTTGCGCTTGCAAGTGGATGCCCGCGTGCTCGATCCACGTGCCGACACTGAAACCTTGGTGGAATGGGCCTTATCTTGCCTCGCTGATACGCCCACCCCCTCTGTGGTGGACCTGGGCACGGGCAGCGGCGCCATTGCATTGGCCCTGAAACACGCACGCCCAGATGCCCAACTCTGCGCCGTAGACGCCAGTGCGGACGCCTTGGTCGTGGCCCAAGCCAATGCGCAACGCCTCGGGCTGGCTGTGGCGTTTCACCATGGATCTTGGCTCGCCCCATTTGAGGCGCCAAGCGTTGGCCAGCCCCAGCACTTCGATGCCATCGTCTCCAACCCACCTTATGTGGCCAGCGACGATGCCCATTTGGCCGCGTTGAAGCACGAACCTTTGTCGGCATTGGCGTCAGGCCACGATGGCTTAGATGACATTCGCGACATCGTGCGCCAAGCCAGCCACCACCTCAAACCCGGCGGCTGGTTGCTGCTGGAGCACGGCTTTGGCCAAGCCCATGCCGTGCAAACTTTGTTAAGCAACCAAGGCTTCGAAGCGGTACAAAGCCGCCCTGACATCGCGGGCATCCTGCGTTGCACGGGCGGACAATGGCCAACAGTGAAATAATTAACTTTTGATTTGGAGAGTGACCCATGAGCGATGTGCAACAACGTATTGATGAGCTGGTAAAGGGCAACGAGGTGTTGCTGTTCATGAAAGGCAGCGCAAGCTTCCCCATGTGCGGGTTTTCTGGCCGCGCCATTCAGATCTTGAAAGCTTGCGGCGTCGACCCCAAAGCCATCAAGACCGTGAACGTGCTCGACGATGCCGAAATTCGTCAAGGCATCAAGGAATACAGCAACTGGCCCACCATTCCTCAGCTCTACATCAAGGGCGAGTTCATCGGTGGCTCAGACATCATGATGGAAATGTACGAGTCGGGCGAGTTGACCCAAGTGATCAACGGCTAATCTACGACTTGTCGTTTGACACAAAGCCCGCTCTTGCAGCGGGCTTTTTTCATGGTGGCGTGGCTGCGGCAGGCGGTGCAGCTTCAGGCGCAGGGACCGTGGGTTTGCATTCGTGATTGCCAAAACGCTGCACGCACAAACTTTCCGCGCATGCGCTGATCAAGCGTCGACGTGGCTCTTCGTTGCGGTCCACGATCACAGGCTCCATCACCATGACGCTGTCCATCCACATGACGGGCGTACACACGGTTTGCTTGTTGTGCGCCGCATCTTGGACGGTGACGCAATTGACTCGCCCCGTCGGCACCTGAACCCAACGCTGACGCATCTCGAACGAGCGAACCTTGTCCTCTGGGTATTGGCTGTACGCGCTGGGCGAACACTCTTGGTACGCCGCCTTGTACTCAGGCGTGGCACAGCCACTGAGCATCAAGAGCCCAATGAAAAGCCAATAACCAAGATGTGGAAAAAAATGAGGTTTCATTGCCACGCCATTTTGGCGGAGATGACGGCATTGGGATAGTCCATCTGCCCTCGGCTGCCGTTGTAACGACCCAGCGCCAAAGCCAAATGCCCGTTTTCGAGGTTGAGGTAATGACGCAAGATCACGCAGCCGAAGCGCAAATTGGTTTGGGCTTGAAAGAGCACCGATGCGTCGTCTTGTGCCAAGACGCGCGTCCAAAAGGGCATGACCTGCATGAAGCCCCGCGCGCCTGCGCTGCTGATGGCGAATTTGCGAAAACCACTCTCGACTTGAATCAGCCCCAAAACCAATGCAGGCTCCAAACCCGCCCGCTGGCTTTCGTACCAAACAGTTTGTAGAAATTCGCGACGCAAATGTGCGCTAGCTAACTCATGCGTCAATGCATCGGGCGACGTCGTGCTTGCTTTGCGACGCTGCAGTTGTTTGGCTAAGCGCGCCTCAGCCTGTATCAGCCAGTGCTGAAAGGCTTGCGCGGCTTTGTCGTCGGCATGGACCAAGCTGGGTGGGGCCGACGAGTTCACGGCCGCACTGAGTGCGGTGCGCACCGAGTCGATCAAGGGTTCTTCACGCTGACTGCCTGCGTGAGCCGAAACGACACACGCGGCACAGAACAAAGAAAACACGGTCCTGAGGGGCCTGAGAGCGCGCCCCCCTTGCAGGTCCATGACCCGTATCAGAAGCTCAACACCCGCCAAGCCAACTTGGCCTAGGCGGGAGCAAGCAGCCTGTTGCATCACAGACCGAGTTTGGCCTTCACATGCGCCAAGACATCAGCCACAGCCACTTTGGTGGATTCGGTGTCACGGCGGTGTTGGTACTCGACCACGCCGTCTTTCAAACCCTTGTCGCCAATGGTGACGCGGTGTGGCACGCCAATCAGCTCCCAATCGGCAAACATCGCGCCGGGGCGCTCACCTCTGTCGTCCAAGATGACGTCCACGCCCAAAGCCAACAGTTCTTGGTAGAGCTTGAAGGCGGCGGTTTTGACGTCTTCGCTGCGGTCCATGTTGACGGGGCAAATGACAGCCGTGAACGGCGCAATAGCGTCAGGCCAAATCATGCCGCGCTCGTCGTGGTTTTGTTCGATGGCAGCGGCTGGCAAGCGTGTGACGCCAATGCCATAGCAACCCATTTCCATGAATTGAGGCTTGCCGTTCACATCCAAGAACGTCGCGTTCATGGCTTGGCTGTACTTGGTGCCGAGGTAGAACACATGGCCCACTTCGATGCCGCGCTCGATGGCAAGCACGCCTTGGCCATCGGGTGATGCGTCAACGGCCACCACATTGCGAATATCGGCCACCAAATCAGGTTCAGCCACGTCACGGCCAAAGTTGACGCCCGTCATGTGGAAGTCCACGTCGTTGGCGCCACAAATCCAATCGGCCATGACTGCCACGTCGCGGTCAGCCACGATTTTCAAAGGCTGCTTCAAGTTGACGGGGCCGAGGTAGCCAGGCTTGCAACCGAAGTGGTCGTCAATTTCACCGGTCGTCGCAAAGCGGAAGCCGCCTTCAAAGCCAGGCAGCTTGCCCACTTTGACTTCGTTCATGTCGTGGTCGCCGCGCAAGAGCAAAAGCCAGACTTGTGACTTGACGACTTCGCCTTTGTCGTTGAGGGTGTCGGTGGCCAGCACCAGTGACTTGACGGTGGTGTTCAACGGCACGTTCAACAAGGCCGCCACGTCTTCGCAGGTGCTCTTGCCAGGCGTGGCGGTTTTAGTCAGCGCCTGCGTGGCTGAGCCGCGTGTTTGTGTGGGGGCCAAGGCCTCGGCCTTTTCCATGTTGGCGGCGTAGTTGCTGGTGGGGCAATAGACGATGGCGTCTTCACCCGTGGCGGCGATCACTTGGAACTCTTCGCTCAAGTCGCCACCGATGGCGCCGCTGTCAGCGGCCACCGCGCGGTAGGTCAAGCCGAAGCGGTCAAAAATTTTGCGATACGCGTCGGCCATGACTTGGTAGCTTTGCTTGGCCGAGACTTGGTCACGGTCAAAGCTGTACGCGTCTTTCATGATGAATTCGCGACCACGCATCAAACCAAAGCGGGGGCGGCGCTCGTCGCGGAATTTGGTTTGAATTTGGTAGAAGTTTTTGGGCAGCTGCTTGTAGCTGCGAATTTCTTGGCGGGCGATGTCGGTCACCACTTCTTCGCTGGTGGGTTGCACCACAAAGTCGCGGCCGTGGCGGTCTTTGATGCGCAGCAACTCAGGGCCCATCTTGTCAAAACGCCCCGTTTCTTGCCATAGCTCGGCGGGTTGCACCACGGGCATGGTCAGCTCAATGGCACCCGCCTTGTTCATCTCTTCGCGCACGATCGCCTCGACCTTGCGAATCACGCGCAAGCCCATGGGCATGTAGTTGTAAATACCAGCGCCGAGCTTTTTGATCAGGCCCGCACGCATCATCAATTTGTGGCTGACCACTTCGGCATCTGCGGGGGCATCTTTGAGGGTGGAAATTAAAAACTGAGAGGCTTTCATGCGGGCAACTAAGGTCGATAAAGAGAGGGGAATTTAGGTAAATCCGAGAGACAAGATGCAGCTCTGTGCATAATGGTCTCAGTTTAAAAATTTGAGGTTTGATTATGCTTGACCGAGAGGGGTTCAGACCCAACGTCGGCATCATCTTGCTCAACCAAAAAAATCAGGTTTTTTGGGGCAAGCGCATTCGCACGCACAGCTGGCAGTTCCCGCAAGGCGGCATTGATCGAGGAGAAACACCCGAGCAAGCCATGATCCGCGAGCTGCATGAAGAAGTGGGGCTCAAACAAGAGCATGTGCGCATCGTTGCCCGTACCCGTGATTGGTTGCGCTATGAGGTGCCTGACCGGTTTATTCGCCGTGATGCGCGTGGCTTTTACAAAGGCCAAAAGCAAATTTGGTTTTTGCTTCAACTGGTGGCACCTGACCACCACTTGAACTTGCGTGCCACCAACCACCCTGAGTTCGACGCTTGGCGTTGGAACGATTATTGGGTGCCGCTGGATGTGGTGGTGGAGTTCAAGCGTGGGGTGTATGAAATGGCGCTGACCGAGCTGTCACGCTTTTTGCCGCGCCAAGACAACCGAAACAGATTTCAACGCAACACGCATCAGCATCCGCAAGACATGATGGTGATGTCCAAGCAATTTGGGGTGTCTGGTCACATGGAGTTGCCGCCCGGCGCGACCTTCGATCCAGACCCTCAGTCTGCGATGCGCCCCCACGAGGGCTGAAACGATCGGCATGGGCCTTGGTGCCCATGTCGTCGTTTTTATCAAGCTAACTTGGTGAGGACCAAGTTATCGCGGTGGACCATTTCAGCTTCGGCCACGTAGCCAAGCAAGGACTCCACATCGGTCGAGGGCTTGCGGCACAGCAAACGCGCTTCGGCGCTGGCGTAATTGGCCAATCCGCGCGCAATTTCTTGGCCCTGCCCGTCCAAGATGGCAATCACTTCACCGCGTGAAAAATCGCCACTCACAGCGGTCATGCCAATGGGCAACAAACTCTTGCCCTCGTGACGCAACTTGACAACGGCACCTTCATCGATGGTGATTGCACCTCGCAATTGCAAATGATCGGCCATCCATTGCTTGCGGGCTTGTTGCTTTTGAGTTGGCGCAATCAGCAAGGTGCCAATCGCCTCGCCTTGTGTCAGCCGTAACAACGCATCGGGCTCGCGCCCCCACGCAATCACGGTAGAAGCACCGGAACCTGCCGCGCGTTTGGCCGCCAAGATTTTGGTGATCATGCCGCCACGGCCAATGCTGGAGCCCGCTCCGCCCGCCATTTCTTCGAGTTTGGAGTCGCCTGCGCGTGCTTCATGCACAAACGTAGCGGCGGGGTCATGGCGCGGATCGGCGGTGAACAAGCCTTTTTGGTCCGTGAGAATGATCAAAGCATCGGCCTCGACCAAGTTGGCCACCAAGGCACCCAAGGTGTCGTTGTCGCCAAACTTGATTTCATCGTTGACGACGGTGTCGTTTTCGTTGATGACCGGCAGCACCCCGTGGGCCAACAGGGTCAACAAAGTGGACCGCGCATTCAAATAACGCTCGCGGTCCGCCAAATCTGCATGGGTCAACAGCACCTGCGCAGAACCCAAGCCGTTTTCACGCAACTTGGTTTCGTACATCTGGGCCAAACCCATTTGGCCGACGGCGGCGGCGGCTTGCAATTCGTGGAGTTCTTTGGGACGCGTGGTCCAACCCAAGCGCTTCATGCCTTCGGCAATCGCGCCACTGGAAACCATGATGAGCTCGCGGCCATCGCGCACCAAGGCGCTGAGTTGACGACACCATTCACCAATGGCTTGCTCGTCTAAGCCACGACCTTCATTGGTCACCAAACTAGAACCGACTTTGACCACGATGCGACGCGCATCGCGCAACACGGTGGAGCGAAGTTCTGTCATGTTGAAACGTTAGGGCGTGGGCTCAGCAAAGCGCGGATCGATGTACTCAGGGGGCTGCTCGGCCACCTGCTGCGCTTTGATGTGCTTGTAGATTTCTTTGATCAAAGGCTCGCAACCTTCACGCGTGAGCGCGGAGATTTCAAACACGGGGCCTTTGTATTTGAAGCGTTTGACGAAGTCTGCCACCAACGCAGCACGCTCGTCGGCAGGAATCATGTCGAGCTTGTTCAGGACCAACCAACGTGGTTTGTCGTACAAGGCTTTGTCGTATTTCTTCAGTTCGGCCACGATGGCCTTGGCTTGCGCCACGGGATCGACACCATCGTCAAAGGGGGCCACATCCACGATCTGCAAGAGCAAACGGGTGCGTTGCAAATGGCGCAAAAACTGATGACCCAAGCCCGCACCGTCAGACGCACCTTCAATCAGCCCCGGCACATCGGCGACCACAAAGCTTTGCTCAGGGCCCACGCGCACCACGCCCAAATTGGGGTGCAAGGTGGTGAAGGGGTAATCGGCAATTTTGGGACGCGCATTGGAGATCGCGGAGATCAACGTGGACTTGCCGGCATTGGGCATGCCCAGCAACCCGACATCGGCCAACACTTTGAGCTCCAGCTTCAAGCTGCGTTTTTCACCGGGCCAGCCAGGCGTTTTTTGACGAGGCGCGCGGTTGATGGCGCTCTTGAAACGCATGTTGCCGAAGCCACCGTCACCGCCTTTGGCGATGGTGATGACCTCACCCGGGGTCAGCAATTCAAACAACACGTCGCCAGTTTCGGCGTCGGTGATGATGGTGCCCACCGGCATTTTCAAAATGATGTCGTCTCCGGCCGCCCCGAACATGTCGGAACCCAAGCCGTGCTGCCCGCGCTTGGCCTCGTGGCGGCGCGAGAAGCGGAAGTCGACCAAGGTGTTCAGGTTGACGTCGGCAATGGCAAACACATGCCCGCCTCGCCCACCATCCCCACCGTTGGGGCCTCCAAATTCTTTGTACTTCTCATGGCGGAACGAGACGCAGCCGTTCCCCCCATCGCCAGCGGCAATGTCGATATAGGCTTCGTCAACGAATTTCATGGATGTAGTCTAAAAAGAGTAAAGCCCCGACGAATCGGGGCTTTGCAACATTCTGCTTAATTCAATTAAGCAGGTGTCACGTTGACCATGTGCTTGTTCAAAGCGCCTTTAACGCCGAACGACACGTGGCCATCAACCAAAGCGAACAAGGTGTGGTCTTTGCCCACGCCGACGTTAACGCCGGGGTGAAACTTGGTACCACGTTGACGCACGATGATGGCGCCTGCGGAGATCAACTCACCGCCGAAAGCTTTCACACCGAGCATTTTGGGCTTGGAATCGCGCCCGTTTCGCGTAGAGCCGCCGCCTTTTTTCTGTGCCATGTCAAATGCTCCTTAGCCGTTGATGGAAGCAATCTGCAGTTCGGTGAACTGCTGA